>Ga0129306_1000722_pt1 | contig 46900 bp, 17 predicted proteins | sample P827metagenome_FD_94438 | JGI IMG/M metagenome (GOLD analysis project Ga0129306, IMG submission 94438) | Capybara group fecal microbial communities from Wisconsin, USA - P827 metagenome | ecosystem: Host-associated > Mammals > Digestive system > Large intestine > Fecal | place: USA: Wisconsin... | reverse complement strand
GAAGACCTTGAGCGAGCTCAGTTCTTCTCTCACTTAACCAAGACCTTGAGCTTTGCTCTAGCTCTTTCACGTTCGGAAGACCTTGAGCGAGCTCAGTTCTTCTCTCACTTAACCAAGACCTTGCGGACCTCGATGAGGCCGTCGGCACGGATGGTGCGGACGATGTTGACGCCCTTCTGCGGTTCGGCGAGGAGTCGGCCGTCGGTGGTGAAGAACTCGGTGCGGACAGGAGCGGCCTCGACGGCGTTGATCTGCGTGTCGATGGTGTAGTCGCTGTTGTCGCCCACGGTCTTGAGGGTGAGGCGGAACTCGTCGGCGGAGAACCAGGTGCCGTCGAAGGGCTTGCCGGTGAGCGTGCTGTCGCTGGTGACGCCGATGGTCATGACGTGGTTGGTGACGACGATGTCGTCGATCTCGCGGATGGCCCAGCCGTAGCCGACGCCGTCGTGAGCGTTGAAGATGTCAGTCTGCGTGCCGTCGGCCACCCAGAGGAGGCTGTCGGCTTCCCAGAGCTCGCCGCGCTGGTCGGCATTGTTGGGGAAGAGGGCCCACTTGGTGCTCTCAGCCGTAACGGCGATGGCCATAGTGGAGTCGTTCTTCTCGTTGGCATAGGGAGCAACGGCGGCGAAGAGGAAGACGTTGTTGCCGCTGCTGCGGACGTGAGCGTTGAGGCTGTAGGTGCCGTTAGGGATGTCGGTGAGAATCTGGTAGGCGGTGAAGCCGAGCTTGCCGGCGGTGCCGTTCCAGCTGTCGATGTAGCGGTTGCCGGTGTCGCCTGTCCAGTACTGGCCGGTGGTAGTGGGCTGGTTGCCGTTACCGAGGATGATGCTCCAGCCGGTGGGCGTGCTGTCGGTGATGTCGGGGTTGGCGATGAGCAGCTCGGTGACGTCGGTGTTGGCCGAAGCGTTGGCGAGGGCGCTCTTCTTCATGGCGCTGACGGCAGCCTCGAGGCGAGCCTTCAGGATGCTGACGCTCTCGACGTTGCGGAAGTGGTCGGCGAGCTCGGCCTGGTTGGCATCGATGATCTCGTTGACGACGGTGACGTAAGCGGTCTGGTAGCCGTTGCGGCCGGCGTTGCGGACGAGGGCGGTGACCTCATCGACGTAGGCGGCATAGTTCATGTAGGCGTCGAGCTTCTTGCCGATGGGCTCGAGGTCAGTGGACTTGGCGGCGGGGTTCTTCAGCTCGTAGCCGACGAACTCGATGCCCTTCTTGGCGGCAGCAGCGGCGTTGCCGGCGAGAGCATCAGCCTGAGCGTTGGCCTCGGCCAGCTTGCCGGTGCGGAAGCTGATGGTGGTGGCTGCATAGCCAGCATATTCCTCGTTGACGGGGAGCTGGGCTTCGTAGGCAGCCATGAACTCGTTAGCAGCGGCAAGAGCCTTGGAGGCGTTGAACAGCGCCTCGAAAGCGTCGGAGTCTCCCGGCAGCAGGGCTCCGGCGATGGTGTTAGCTTCCTGCTGAGCGCTGTGCCAGAAGGCCATCATGTCTTCCTGCGTAGCGGCGCCGAAGTACTTCAGCCCGAAGTTGCGGAAGGCGAACCAGCTGGTGTCCTCGTGGCCTGTGCCGCGGACACCAATCTTCAGCGTGCCGTCGGTGACGATGACGCGCACCTTGTTGTCGGCATAGAAGCCAGCCTGGAAGGCCTCGTCGGCATTCTGGCGGACGTTGATGTAGCCGTTTGTGCCGTCGGAGGTGCAGCCGCACTCGGCGGAGGTGTAGGTGTAGAGCGACATGATGCTGGCAGCGCTGTTGTTGGCATAGAGCTTGGCAATCAGGTTCTCGGCACCGTTGCGGAAGGCTTCGCCACCGTCGTTGGCACCTGTACGATAGAAGCCATAGACGCTGAACTCATAGAGGCCGTTGGGCACACCGGTGAGTTCCTGGTACATGTCGAAGTCCTTGTTGTAGAACTCGGCGACGTTATACTCGTGGCTGGTGGCTGTGCCCGTCCAGCCGGCGTTGTTGGTATAGACCTCGGGGTTGGCGATGAGGAACGAGTAGTCGGCGGGCTCCTCGTGGGTAGCCTCCTGACTCATCAGATAAGCCTTGCGGGCCTGGTCGATGGCAGCAATCATGTCGATGATGTCCTGATAGCCGGCTTCTTCGTCGCCGCCGTCAATGAGGTTCTGGGCCTTGTTGTAGGCCTCCTCAGCATCCTTGGCGCCCGGATACTCGGTGGTGTTGAGCAGTTCGGCGAGGGCGTTGGCGGCGTCCTTCAGTTCCTCCATCTTGGTGAGGGAGTTCTTGGCCTGACGGTAGAGGGCGTCCAGCTTGTCATACTCGTCGTTCATCTCCTGGTCGGTGGTGCCGATGACGCCCATAGCGTCGATGCTGGCACTCTCCAGCGCGTCGGCGATGGAGGGCAGCAGCTCGTCGTAGTGTTCGGCGAGGTACTCGTCAACCTCCTCGCAGAGAGCCTGGAGGTAGATGCCCACGTTGAAGCCGGCATACTCGAGCTTGACGTTGTCGATGGCGACGTAGCTGTAGAGGCCGTCCTTCTTACCCATCATACCCACGACGATGGAGTCCTCGGTGACGACACCCTTGATGGAGAAGGTCTCGGGGTGAGAAGCGTCGTAGGCGGCATCGCTGCCCGTCATTTCGGCGGTCTTTATGTCCTGCTCGGCGCCGTTGGCGTAGATGTAGCAGCCGGTCTCTTCCTCCTCACCGGCGGTGTGGGTCATGACAGCCTGCACGGAGAAGATGTAGTAGCCCTTGGGCAGGCCCTTGACGGTCTGCTGGATGTAGGTGTCGGAACCCGGGAGGCCGTTGATTTCGAGCACGCGGTCGGTAATCTCCTGGAAGTAGGACTGGACGCGGATGTTGGTACCGTTGTTGACGGCATCGTTGTTGCGTTCCCAGTCGACCATACCGTTGTCGAAGTTGGGGTTCTTGATGTAGCGGCTGGTGACATCGACGAGGTGGTCGTCGTCGGCATTGGCCATGCGGTAGTCGAGGATGGCCTCGGTGAGCTTGGCAATCATCTCGTTGAACTCCGTAGCGGTAGCATCGGTCTTGTCGGCAAGGGCGGAAGCCTCGTCGATGGCGGTCTGGAACGTGGCCTTGGCCTCGTCGTCAGGATCGTCGAAAGCGTCCATCCACTGGCCGGCGTTCTCGATGAGGGCGAGCAGCTCGGTGGGGTCGGCATCCTGCGAAACCTCGGCGAGGATGAAGGCGTCGAAGCCGTGAGCACCACCCAGCCAGCGGGCGCAGAACTGCAGGTACTCATACTGAGCCTCGGTGACGACGATGTTCTGCGTCCAGGCGAGGTCGGCGTCCTCGTGGGCGAACATCAGGGTGAGGGTCTCGTCGCCGCGCGGCGTGTTGGTCTGGGAGGTAACGATGTAACCCTCCTTCTCGACGGCTGCGGTGTTGCTGATGTTCTTGGTGTAGTAGCTGAACACGTAGGTCTTGCCCTTCTCAAGGGGCCAGGCCATACCGATGGAGGCATTACTGCCTTTGACGGCATTCTGGGTGGGGACGATGAACGCGCCGCCGTCGACTCCGCCGGAGGTGTTGAGAGTGGTGCTTTCAAGTGCACCGCCTGCACCGCCAAGCCAGCCGTCGAGGCCGTTGTCAAAACTCGGGTTCTCGATGAGGTTCTCGCCAACGACGGTGTAGCCGTTGCCGTTGTACTCGAAGTGATCGCCCGTCTTCAGTTGCTCCTGCTGGGCAGAGACCGTCAGAGCGGCCACGGCTGCCAGCGCAAATGTAAAGAATTTCTTCATGGGTTTGTTTGAGTTGGTTAATAAATAGGAATAATTATAAGAATATCTTTGTTGTCTTGATGCTGCCGTCGCGAGCGGTGGTGCGGCGGAGGAAGAGGCCGCTGCCGGTGGGTGTGGCGACGCGACGACCGTCGAGGGTAAACCATTCGGTTCGGAGGGCACCGTCTGGGCCAAAGGCGTCGTCAGCCACTATGGGGGAGAGGCCGGTGAGGGTGCCGTCGCTGATGACCATCCAGCCGAAGTCCTCGGTGGCGCTGCCGCTGACGCGAGGCTCGCTGCCGTCGATGGTGCGGCGGATGCGCACGGAAGTGTTATTTAAAGAGGAATAGCGAGTGATGGCGGCGCGGGACTCGTTGGCGGTCTGCGGCTCGCCCCACAGCAAGGGGTTGACGAGCGTGTCGCCGAACTCGATGGTGCGTGCCGTGATGCCTCCCACGGCTTCGGCGGCACGGCCGACGGTGATGAGCTTGCCGTCCATCAGCTGCCCCTGCCCCTGCTCAACGGCCAGATAGAGGACGGTTTCGCTGATGAAGGTCTTCTCCGGACGGCCATACTCGCGGCAAAGTCGAATCTTGAAGCCTTCGTGGGTGACGTCGAACACCTTCCACATGAGGGGATAGGTGTCGCGCGAAGTGGGTACGCTGACGAAGACGACGGGGGTGACGTCCTCGGCGAAGGGCTGGTTGAAGTGGATGTAGGCGGTGTCGTTGTTCACCTTGCCGTAGGCGTTGGTGGCGTAGGCGCTGTCCATCTGCTCGGCGGCAATCTGGCTGGCCTCGTAGTGCAGTCCGCCCAGGGTGCCGTTGCCACGGGGGAGGGAGAGGAAGTCAGCGCGGTCGTCGCGGTTCATGGTCTGGTTGTCGGCCAGCGACCAGGGGAAGAAACGGTACTGGAAGCCATCCTTCTTGAGCGACTGCAGGTGGTGGCAGAGCGGGGTGCTGGAGTTGCCGGCCGAAACGGGGCCGAGGATAACGACGGGCAGGCTCTCGTAGTTGATGCCGTAATAGCAGTAGGTGTAGTCGGTGTTGGTGACGACGACGGAGCCGAAGCGGATGTCGTCGTTGCCCTCGCCCATAGTGACGGAGACGGAGACCTCGTCAGAGTAGCGGGCGACCTTAGCGCCGATAGGGTAAGTGCCGACGCGATAGACGTAGGCGCCGCTGGCCGAGAGGGTGTCGGTGAAAGTATAGGTAGCGCCGTTCGCGCCCGTCTTATCCTTGAGGGGCAGGGTGGCGATGCGCTTGTAGGCGGATGCGCCAGGCATCCGGCACTCCACGACCACGCTGTCGGCCATATCGCCATTGTTGTCCTGCCACTTCAGGGCGTAGGTGTTCTTGCCCTTGTTGTAGGTGCCGGTGAGGCCTGTCGGGTTGCTATAGACCACGGTGGGCACCTTCTCGTAGGCCGCGTTGTAGCCCAGTCCGGACTGCATGGAGGCGTAGTACTTGCCGAGGGTGGAGAGGGTACCGTCCTTGTAGATTTTCGAGCAGTCGGCCTCGCTGTTCCAGTAGGCATAGCGTTCGATGCAGCCGAGCGAGTTGAGGTAGTCGAGGATGGGCTTGGTGCCGCTGTAGCACTTCTGCTGGTTGGCGGCGGAGAAGCTGTTGCGCCCGTCGGGAGCCTCGCCGAAGATGCCGTTGTTGTTCCAACTGGCGCCCCACACCCATTCGCTGATCCAGATGGGACGCCGGCCGTAGTTGTTGTAATAGCTCTCGAGGTTCCAGAAGCTGCCGGAGGGCCAGTAGCAATGGAGGTCGAGGAGGTCGCAGCGCCAGCCGCGGGCGTCAATCTCACGGATGAACTGCTGGAGGTGGCTCCAGCTGCCGTCGTGCGACGTCTCGGAGCAGAGGCGAAGGCCGGTGCGCATGAGGTTCTGCCAGTTGGCGAGCACGGTCTCGACGTCCTGCGGATGGTCGTCGGCCGAGTTGCCCGGCTCGTTGTTGGTCTTCATGTGGCACGAGTAGGTGACGCTGCCGCAGGCTGCCGGCGAGGGCCAGTCCTCGTAGATGTGGTTAGGCACGCACTCGGTGTCGGGCAGGCGGTTTTCGCCTGTGGACCACGTGTAGCACCACGAGGCGTTGAGGGCATCGTTGGCCGCGGCACGGGTGTCGCTGGCGAGACCTTTCTTCTGGGCATTCTGCCACAGGAATACACGGTAGGACGATATGCGTCCGTCCATGTTGGCGGGAAGGCTGGCTATCTCGAGGTCCTCCTGGTCGGCAATGAAGCAACGGCTGTAGCCCCAGCCGCCTGTGCCGAGGGCGAAGGTGACCATATAGCCGCGTTTGAGGCGGAAGCTGCGGATGCGGTTGTTGAGTTTGGCCTCGGAGAGGGTGTTCATGAAGCCGCCGGCGTTCTCCAGTCCGAAGCTGTTGACGGCCTCGCCCCCGAAGTCCGGCTCGGAATAGACGGTGAGCGGACGGAATTCCTTGGGGTAGGGGAAGACGATGGCACCCTGAGCGTACATCTTCACCTGACAGTTCGTGCCGTCCTTCGCCGGCTCGCCGTTGATGAGGATGTGCGAGAGGTGGTTCTTGATGACGAGGCTGGGCTTGATGTTGCGGAAGATGACGACAGCATGCTCTGTGCTGACGATGTTGACGCTACCGCCGTCGCCAAACGGCTCGTTGGCATCGGTGATGATGTAGTCGATGTCGGTCATAAGCGTGACCTCGTCCGTCACCTTGGCGACGGTGGTCTTGCTGTTTGCCCCTGTCATGGCGGTGGGCAGTCCGACGAGCAGGCTGAAAAGGATCGTCAGGTAGATATTTTTCATGTGGGTTGATTCAAAAGTTGAACTACTTATGCCTTATAGTGCGCAAAAATACAGCCTTTCACGAAAATATCCAAATTTTTTCCGTGAAAAGATTTTAAAGGAGGGATTCCGCGCCTTCGGCGCAGTTAGATATTAAAATTTAAGAATGAAAAATGAAAAATAAATTGCTTCGAAATCGGAACGCTGCATACGGGACATATTATTTTTCATTTTTCATTCTTCATTTTTCATTTTTCATTAACGAAGTTTTCAGAGGAAGTGTTCGTTAAACGTTAAACCTTAAACTTTAAACTAATCTTATACTTTGAATGGTGAACTATTATTGCTCCACTTCGATGGTAATCTCTTTGCCTGCCGCCAGGTCGTTATGGCTGACGAACCAGCCCTTCAGCGGCTTGCCGCCCACGAGGACGCGGCTGATCTTGGTGCCGGCGCCTTTGCGGACGATGGTGAAGGTCTTGCCCGAGTGGGGAAGGTCGAACTCCACACGGTCGAACAAAGGTACCGACACGATGTATTCAGGGTCGGCGGGCGAGTAGGTGTAGATGCCGAGGGCGGTAAGGGCATACCACGACGACATCTCGCCGCCGTCGTCCATGCCAGGAAGGGCAAGGCGCTCAGGGCCACGGCCATAGTATTCGTTCAGTATCTTGTTGATGACCTGTTGGCTCTTCTCCTGCCGCCCGACGAAGTAGTAGGTGAAGGGGATGGTGTGGCCGGGCTGGTTGCCGTGGCAGTAGTTGCCGATGAAGCCCGAGAAGTTGTCGGCCTCGTAGTCGCGGTAAGGCTCGCTGAAGAGCGAGTCGAGCTTCTGCTCCACCGCCAGCGGCGAGGGGTAGAGGCCGACGATACCCTCGGGGTCGTGGGGTGCATAGAACAGCGAGTTCCATGCGTTGGCCTCGCGATACTGGTAGGCATAGTAGGGATAGTAGGGGTCGAACTCGCGGATGAACGAGCCGTCGGCGATGCGGCCGCGCATGAAGCCCGTCGCGGGGTCATAGACGTTGCGGTAGTTCCTGGCCCGCTCCATGAGCAGCCGTTCGTTTTTCCTGTCCTTCAGCTCGTGGGCCACGAGCGCCACGGCATAGTCGTCGTAGGCATACTCCAGCGTCTTGGTGACGGCCGCCTTGTACTCGTCCCATGTCGGTACACCCGAGGTGTCTTTCTCGGCAATCCATCCCTGCGCCATGTATTCCTCCAGATAGGGCCTGCCGCCGCGTCCGGGCACGGTGGCGTTCTTGAGGATGAGCTGGTAGGCCCGCTGCAGGTCGAAGGTGTGCAGCCCGCGCAGCCATGCGCCTGAGATAAAGGTCGATGCATGGTCGCCGTGGAAGTAGGTGGGCATGTAGCCACCCTGCTTCTCGCCGCGGTCGATGGACGACTTAATGACGTCGGTGGCTACCTGTGGGTTGAGTATGGTCAGCAGCGTGAGCTGGTTGCGGGCCTCGTCCCAGAAGGCGGGGTTGGTGTAGTAGAGGAATGACGTTTCCTGGATGACTTGCCCGCGGTTGTCGCGATATTCGCCGTTCACATCGCTGCGCAGCGACGGCCAGAGGAAGGCGCGATAGAGGGTTGAGTAGAGCATGTCGGTCTGCTGTGTCGTGCCGCCTGTGACGCGCACGTGGCCCAGTAACGTCTCCCACAGGGCGTCGGCATCACGCCGCACCTCGTTGAAACTCTTGTCGGCCAGCTCCGTCTCGAGATTGAGCCGCGCATTCTCCATCGAGGTGAACGAGAGGCCCACTTTCACCTCCAGCGGCGTGGCCCCGCGGCTGTTCTTGAAGGTGACGACCATCACAGGGTCGCCAAATCCCTGTTCCTGACGTACTTCGTCAATGTCATAGTTTGCCTGAGCATAGAACCAGACGCCGTCCTGACGCCCTTGGAAGGCGCGCTCGCCCACCTTCGTCACCTCCCTGCGGCGCGGGCGGCCGTTGGCACGGGTGATGTCGATGAGCAGTAGCTTCTCGTCCTCGGGACGGAAGGTGTAGCGATGGAAACCACAGCGGGGCGTCACCGTCAGTTCGGCGTTCACCTTATACCGCTCCAGATAGACCTGATAGTAGCCTGGACGTGCCGTCTCGCGCTCGTGGCTGTAGTGCGAGGCATAGCTGTCGGCACGATAGAACCCCGCCTTCGTCACGGGCAGCATGGGTACGTTCAGCAGGTTCCAATGGCCCATCGCGGTGTGGGCAAAACCATAGATATTCAGGTCCTCATACTGATATCCGCCGCCAGAACCATACTTCGTGACGGGCGTCAACTGCACCATGCCGTTGGGCGTGGTAGCCCCGGGGAAGGTCTCGCCGCCCCAGGGCCGCTTGTCGCGAGTGTGGGTGAACCCCAGGTCCTCGGGCGTCCACAGGGTAGTGGTGCCCAGACGGGTATCGACGTGGTCGGTGATGCTGCCCGCCTCCAGAGGGAGAATGGCAAAACAGCATAATGAAAGAAATAAAGACCTGTTTTTCATAATTTTTAAAGGGTATAAGGGTTTATAGTTGTTGGATTTTCAGGTATGCTGTGCCTTTTATCACTTTGTGGTCGAAGTGTGTCTTGGCACCCTGCGGCCCTTCTTCGGCAGCGCGGGAGAACTTGGTGCCTACAGCCGGGATGCACGTCAGGAGCGACAGCTGGCCGTCGGGGAAGACGGGGTGGACGTTCCCAGACATGTGCTTTGGATTTTCAGGGGTGAAGAGATGGAGAAAGACATCGTCTGTGGCCGAGAGGAGCGTCAGCTGCCGGGTCTTTCCGTGCAACTGCATGGCGGTGAAGTGGGAGTAGTAGCCTTTGAACTCGGGGTAGTCCCACGTCTGGCCGGTAATGGTGTTGTTGTACGCCTTCTCGTGGATGGCGTATGTCACGCCCTTCAGTCGGTTTTTCCAAACGCGGTAAGGTCCGTCGGCCAGCAGTGTAACCCCCGTGACGTCATCCTCGGGATAGTCGAAGGTGATTCCGGCCACGTCGTAGTCCCCGTCGAGGGTGTAGCTGTAGTCCAGCCGTAGCCAGCCGTCGGCAAGGGCCGTCCACTGCATGGTGGCCTGTGTGCTGTCGATGCCGACGAAGCGGGGCTTCAGCAGATGCGCTGTGCCGTCCACGAGTGCCGAGGCTTTCCGTCCCCTGAGTGGTCTCGGCATCCGGGGCAGGAGACGCTGCACCAGCTGCACGGCGGGTGTGATGGGCCAGGTCCAGGTGCAGACGTCGTGTCCGTCGGGCGCGGTGGCCGTCAGGGTGAGGACGTCGGCCGTCCGCCAGTCGGCAGGCAGGCCGGACGTGAGCTGTGCACCTTCGGTCCACGGTGCCACGTCGGGCGACGGAACGGGGACGGTGCGGCGCTGCACCCGTCGGACATCCAGTGGCGACGGGTAGCTCAGGAGGGTGGCGGCGAAACGGCAGTCGCGCAGGTTGGTGAAATGATAGCGGTTTCCGACGGAGAGTGTGCCATCGAAGGTGTCGAAATCGGGCTTCCCGACATGGATGGGCGACCACACCTCCTTGATGGTGAAAAACGACCCCTCTTTCTCGTGGTGAGGCCCGAGAATGCCGTCGGGCGCCTTGTCGTTATAGACGTCGATGCTGTCGCCGAGGTCATGCCGCACCACGCCCTCGTCGGCAAAGTCCCAGAGGAACTGTCCGGTCGCGGTGGGGGTGGTGCGCACCATCTCCCAGTAGTCGTCCAGTCCAGCTCCGTGCCCGCCGTCGTGCAGGCCGTGCAGGCTTTCGGTGGGCATATAGACCACATCGCCACGCGTGGCGCGTTCGCGTGCAGGCTGATAGCGGGGGTAGTGGTGAGTGTCAATGCCGTCGTAGCGCGACCATGGTTCCACCACGCGGCGCTGCTGGATGTCGAGCAGGCCATACCAGGGACGAGCGGCCACGGGGAATCCGCCCTCGTTGCCGTTGCTCCAGATGACGATGCTGGGGTGATTGACATCGCGCCGTACCATCTCGTGGACGAGGCGGACAGCAGTGGTGTCATCGTAAGCACTCTGCCAGCCAGCCAGTTCATCGATGACATAGAGTCCCAGCGAGTCGCACACGTCGAGGAAATAGGCATCGGGCGGATAGTGGCTCATGCGCACGGCGTTCATATTCATTTCCTTGATGAGGTTGACGTCCTCGATGGCGAGTGCCTTGCTGCTTGTGCGGCCGCTCTCTGGCCAGAAGGTGTGGCGGCAGACGCCCTTCAGTTTCACTTTGACGCCGTTGACATAGAACCCGTCCCGTTGGCGGAACTCGATGGTGCGGAAGCCGAACCGCTGCTGTCTGGTATGAACCGCATGGCCGTCTGCGTAGAGCGTGAACCGTGCGGTATATAGATGTGGTGTTTCTGACGTCCAGCAGCGGGGTGTGTTGATACGGAGTGAGAGCCTTGTGCTATCACCCTGCAGGGGTTTGGGCTCGGACTTTCCGACGACGACACCACGGTCGTCGATGATGGCGATGTCGGCGGTGAGCCGATGGCCGTCGTCGGCGACGTCTGCCCACACGTCGGCATGCAACTGGCCAGTATGACGGGCGTCGATGGCCACATGGTCGATGAACGTCCCGGGCTGGGCTTCCAGATAGACGGGGCGGAATATGCCGCCGAAAACCCAGTAGTCGGCACGCCGCTCGGCCTCGTTGACACTCTGGTTTGCCGACTCCTTGCTGACGGTCACCTCCAGCATGTTGCGCTTTGCGCTTCCTCCATCGCGACTCGGCAGAGCTGATGCAAGCATCGCTCTGCTCTCGCTGCTCCGGACGTTTGCTTCGCCTTCGTCCTGCTGTCTTTTCACCAGCGCCGTGATGTCGTATTTGAAGCGGTAGAATGCCCCTTGGTGGACGGGGCCTGCCAGTTGTCCGTTTATACGCACTTCGGCATCGGTCATTACGCCTTCGAAGACGATGAACACCCGACGCCCCTCCCATTGTGGAGGAAGGGTGAATGTGGTGCGGTAGATGCCTTTCTCATGGTGTGGTGGTCGTTCGTGGCCGTAGTTATAGTGTCCGAACCCCTCCAGTTCCCAGCATGAGGGTACGGCGATGGTTGTCCATTCCCCGCTGCGTGCACCATCGGTGCAGAGGAACTGCCACTGCGTCTGATGATCCTTGTCGGTGCCGGACAAAAAAAGAGTCTCGGTGGTCGGCAGACCTTGGGCTTTTGTCAGTACACACACACCGAGGCAGAGACACGTCAGGACTATTTTTTTCATTTAGTTAAGAGTTTAGAAAAACAGTTTTGCAAGCGAATATTTGGGGAGTTCAGGAGTTCAGGAGTTGCAGGAGTTACAGACAAATGTCCTGCATGCAGCTTTCCTTTACTATCGTCTGAACTCCTGAAACTCCTTTACTATCGTCTGAACTCCTGAACTCCCTGCAACTCCTGAACTCCTAAAAACCGACATTTTCTTTTTCATTCTTCATTAACTTTGTTTTCAAACAACGCGACTCGGCAAAACGAGCAAGCTCTTTTGCTCTCGCTGCTCTGTTTGTTCTTCATTTTTCATTTGATATCTCCAAAGAACAGCTTTCGTCGGTCCACGGGTTCGGAGAGAAGCTGGATGGTGGTGCTGGGGCCGAGGTTGGCGGGGTCGCTCCACGAGCGCAGCTGCCACACCACGTCGCCCTGTGGGGTGACCTCAATGGCCTGTATGGCGGGGTAGGCGGGGTCGCTCTCTTCGCGGCTCCAGGCGTTCTGCCAGTTGGTAATCATCGTGTTGCCGTTCTTTAGTCGATGGGCTTTCTGTCCGCTGATGACTTCGCGAAGGCTACCGTCTATGTTCACGAGGGAGAGGGGGCCTTTCTCCCGCCAGTCCCATTCCCATGCGACGTCGCCCTGGCGGGTGAATTCGCGCACGTGGCCCCCGTTGGTGGCCACCAGGATGTTGCCGTTCGGCAGTTCCTCCACGCCCCATGCGCCCGGGCATTCCCACCGTTGCAGCTCGCGGCCGTGCGAATCAAATTCGATGACGGCACCGTATTCGAACGAGGCGAGCAGCATGGTGCCTTTCTTTGTCAGGCGCATGTTGCGCATCTGTCCGTGCGAGCCGCCGTCCGTGAAGGGCAATGGGATGCGGCGCAGCTCCTTCAGAGACGGTATCTCCATGACGACGGCTTCGAAGGGATTGCCGCACTGCACATAGAGTATTTTGTTCCTCCCGATGGGCTGGATGCTGTGTATCTCGTAGCCGCGTGGGGCGTCCATGCTCCAGATGACGCGTTTCTTCTGGTCTATTTCCTTGATGCCGTGCTGATGGGCGATGAGGATGTGGCCGTCGGTGAGAAGGACGGCATCGCTTATCTCGCCGCTGGCCTCCGTGTCGTCGAACTCCCAGACAATCTTTCCACCCTTCACCATATAGACCTTCCTGTCGGGGCGTTCGCCTGCATAGAGGAAGTCGTAGCGGTCGAGACCCTCACCCGCTGCCGGGGGCAGGGTGATGCGTGCGGCCTCGGCCAGCTGCTCGTCGGTGAGAGGCTGGGGAATGACCTTGGCGATGAGGGCGAAGTGTGCAGGGCCGGCAGGGATGCGGTATTTGTCGATGACGTCGCGGCCGCAGCTGTTGTTGCCCAGGGCACGGTTATAAACATCGAAGTTGACGTAGGTTTCCTTCTCAAACTTCACTTCGGAAGGATGGCGCAGACGGTTGCGGCGGTCGGTGTAGAGGGCACGGTCGTCCCAGTGACCTGCAGAGGCGGCCATGCGGTAGGGGGCTACGAACAGCAGTCCCGTGCCGTCGTCGGCTGTCAGGGCCATCCACTCCACGTCCTCCTTGTTGCCTGTCTCCTGCGGCAGCACGTGGGGTTCCCACTGCGCGGCGACGGTGCTCTTCCACAGCCCCACGAAGGCGCTTTCCTTGCGGTCGCGGTAGCTGTCGTGGGGGCCGCGCCCCAGCCAGCGCATGTGCTCCAGTCCCTCGGGCAGTACGGCACGGTAGCCCAAGCGGGGCAGTTCGCTGCCCCGTTCGCTGGGGACAATGTCGCTGACGAAGGTGAGGGTGCCGTCCGCGAGGATGGTGAAGGTCTCGTCGGTGGTGAAGGTCATGGTGCCCTGATTGCTGCTCCAGAGGTTTTTGAATTGCAGGACGACCTGCCCGTCCTGTTTCTCGCAGTTGGATTGCAGGTTGTGGCAGACAAGACTCCGCAGTCCCTGACGGTCCCAGCGCTCGGCAGAGTTCTTGTCGTTCTCGTGCGGGGCGCGGAAGGCGTTCAGCTCGAATCGCGGACGCCCCTCGGCATCGACTATCTGTCCGTTCCGGAAGGTGATGGGGAAGTGTCCCACGCGGACGATGTATCCTCCGGCCACTTCTTCCACGCCTACCTCCTCGCCGTCGGCGGTGGGAGCCACGACTCTTTTCCCGTCATCCGCAGCACGTCGCAGGGTGAGTTGTTCGGCGGCTACCTCGTAGCCCCGTTCAGCCCAAAGCGTGGCCTCCCGCTGGCGCACGCTGAAGCGAATGGCCAGTTCGCTGCCGCTGTGGCGGTCGGTGAAATCGGCCGCTCCGGCCAGCAACTCGTCGATGGTGTATGTCTCCTTCAACTCGCGCAGCGGGGTGGGGCGGGAGGTGTGGATGCCCCCTTCGTAGAGGGTATAGACTATGCTGTAGTCCTGTGCGGGGGTACGGAACTGTCGTTTGTTCCGAAGCATCACCTTGCTGTCGCGCAGGAAGAAATCGACAGGCTGATAGATTTTCTTGACGTTGTAGCTCTTCGAGGTCCACGAGCCGTCGGCCAGCACCACGCCATTGCAGCAGAAGTTGTTGTCGTTGGGACGGTCGCCGAAGTCACCGCCGTACAGTTGGTCGTCGGCGTCGCGAAGCCCCTGGTCCTTGAAGTCCCAGATGAACTCGCCCGTCAGGGCGGGATAGCGCTCGTAGAGGTCGAAGTATTCGCGCTGGTTGCCCATGGCGTTGCCCATGGCATGCGTGTTCTCGCACATGATGAAGGGCTTAATGCCTTTTTCGCCCCTTTGGTGCCGTTCCTGTGCTTCGCGGGCATAGCGTTCCACATCGTCCAGCCCGGCATACATGCGGCTGTATGTGGTGGCCCACTGGGAGTTGCCCTCGTAGTGAGTCAGGCGGGTAGTGTCGTATTGTGCGATGCTGTCGGCCACATAGCGGAAGTTGTCGCCGCCACCGCTCTCGTTGCCGAACGACCAGCCGAAGATGCAGGCATGGTTGCGCAACGTCAGCACTTGGCGTACGTTGCGGGCCACCATGGCTTCGCGAAAGGCTGCTTCCCTCGAGAGACCCATGTTTCCGTGGCACTCTACGTTGGCTTCGGCCAGCACGTAGAGGCCGTACTGGTCACAGAGGTCGTAGAAGTAGGGATTGTCGGGATAGTGGCTGGTGCGGACGGCGTTGACGTTCAGCCGCTTCATGTTTCGTATATCCTCTTCGGTCTCCTGGCGGGAGATGGTGCGTCCGTTCCACTGGCTGTGGTCGTGGCGATCGACGCCGTGGATGATGATGCGCTGGCCGTTGATGAGCAGGGCACCGTCGTCCCGCACGGCGACGGTGCGGAAGCCTACCTTCAGGGTGCGCAGGTCGAGCACCTTCCCCGCCTGAGTGAGGGTGATGCTGAGGTCGTAGAGGCGGGGCGTCTCGGCACTCCAAGGCTCGGCAGGAATGTCCGGGAAGGTCAGCGTCTGTCGTCCGGCGGCAGAGGCCTGTGCCGTCCCCGTGGCGATGACACGGCTGCCGTCGCGCACCTCGGCCGTAACGGTTCCCTTTGTCGTCACATCCACGTCGAGGGTAGCTGTGGCGCGTGTGTTGTTGTCCGAAAGACTGTCTGTGCGGAAGAAGAAGTCGCGGATGCGGCTCTTCGGCGCCGACCACAGTAGCACGTCGCGCTCGATGCCCGTCAGTCGCCAGTAGTCCTGACATTCCAGGAATGAGCCGCTCGTGAAGCGATAGCAGCGTACGGTGAGCGTATTCTCGCCTTTACTTTTAATGTAAGGTGTGATGTTCCATTCCGAGGGAAGGAAGGAGTCTTCGGCATAGCCCACGAACCGACCGTTCACCCAGACATAGTAGCCATGTCCGGCTCCATTAAAGCGGATGAAGACGTCGCGGCCACGCCACTCGCGGGCTATAGCGAACGTGCGCTGGTAGGTGCCGACGGGGTTTTTCATCCTGCCCGAGTAGGTCCAGTTGTCCGGTCGGTCGGCCATGACGTCCCACGTGTCGCGGTCGTAACGGAACGGATAGCCGGTGTTGACGTAGAGCGGTTTGTCCCATGCCTTTCCGTTGCGCCAGCCATAGATTTGCCAGGGGCAGGGTACGGTTATGTCGTCCCACGACTCAGGAGAGTTGCCTGTAGTAGTCACCTCGGGGGCCTCGTCAGGATTTGGACTCCATTTGAATTTCCATGTGCCGTTTAGGCACAGCACGTAGGGTGAGTCGCGCCAGTCGCTCTCGCCTCGCGGGGCATGGGTTTGCTGCGGCAGGGCGATGGCATGGGCTGTTTCGCGACCCAGTTGGAATACGGCAGGGTCGTTCCATTCTTGCATGGTTTGGGCGGACACCATCTGGCCAAGCATGGCGGTCAGGGCAAAAGTAAAGGAAAAATGACGATTCATAATCAATATTTCACAGATGATAATTCATTATTGTTTGTTTAACGTTTAATGTCTATCGAGTTCGTCCATTTGGCTCATAGCTCGTGTTTTTTATTTGAGTGCGGGAAGGATGTAGTCCCAGACGAGGTTGAGTTCGGCCTGCATGTCTTGGAGGCTGGCGGTGTTGACGACCACGGCATCTTTGTCGGGTATGACGATGATGTACTGTCCGCCGGCACCGTCGGCGCGGTAGGCGTTGTGGCGGCAGCGCCATATCTGATAGCCGTAGCCCATCACCCAATCGCTGTTCTCGGGTGTCAGGCCGCTCTTGCGGGCCTCGTCGAACCTAATCCACGAGGGCACGCAGGGTACCTGCTTGCAAGTGGCCTCGACGGCATACTTCTTGGGAAGAATCTGCTTGCCGTTCCATTTACCCTTCTGCAAGAGCAGCTGTCCCATCTTGGCCAGGTCTTCGGTCTTCAGGTAAAGGCCCCAGCCTCCGCAGTTGATGCCCTGCGGACTCTCGTCCCAGTGGGGGGCCTCAATGCCGAGCGGGTCGAAGAGGCGGGGCTGCAGATAGTCCACAATCTTTTGTCCCGTCACCTTCTGCACGATGGCGGAGAGCATGTAAGTGCCGAGGCTGTTGTAGCAGTAGTAGGTGCCGGGCTCGTGGAGGACGGGCCAGTCGAGGAAGGCTTTTGCCCAGGTGGCGGCTTTTGTGCGGTCGGGCTCGCGGTCGTGTCCGCTGTTCATCGTCAGCAGGTTGCGTACTGTGATGTTTTTGAGGTTGTCGGACGGGTTGTCGGGCAGTTCGTCGGGGAAGAAGGTGACGAGTTTGTCATCGAGTGAGAGGCGTCCCTCGCCGATGGCGAGTCCGACGGCTGCGGAGGTGAACGTCTTGCTGACGCTGTTCAGCACGTGGGGCGTCTGTGGTTCGCCGCCGTTCCACCATTTTTCGTACAGCACTTTCCCGTGTTGCAGCACCATGACACTTTGGATGCCCAGTTTCTGCTCTTCGGCACTTTGCTGGTATTTCTCCATGGCTGTTTTCAGCTGTTCGGGGGTGGTGGTACGCTCCAACGCGGCGGGGCCGCCAGTCGCCGATGTGCCCTGACGGGCGGTCTTCTGTCCGCAGCCGTACAGGCTGCTCAGGCACATTAGGACGATGAGTCCAAAACGATTCGTGTGTTTCATAATAAACGGATTCTATTTTAGGCCAATAGAATTTGCGCTCGCTGTTCCTTCGGTTGCACTCAGGGTGCGACTTTGCAGAGTGCCTCCAGCAGCATGCAGGCGGTGAGTTGAGGTGTCAGGGCGGATGGTTCGTCGGCTGGGCAGGGCTGGCGGAAGCGACCACCGTAGAGCTTTGTCTGGGGGTTGATGCCTTGGCTGGTCATGACGGATGCACTTTGCCAGAGATAGTCGGTGAGCTCGCGGCGTGCAGCATCGTCGAGGTCGGGCAGCGCAATGAGGTTAGCCAGATATCGGTAGAAAATGCCGTGGAAGAGTCCTCCATCGCCCTCCGTGGCATCGGGGAGGACGCCACCAGCCCGACGACTCATCGGCCCGGTGGTGTAGCGGGCGGTGAGCAGGGCGTCGTCTAAGAGAGAGGACTGGCGGGTGAGCTTGTACAGCTCTACGGCAGCGCCGATGAAGGTGCCCTGATTGTAGCTGAGGCTGAATCGGCCCAGCTTGCCGTCGGCGTCCATGTTGTCGTAGATGGCACCGTTCTTGGCGTTCCACAGGGTGCGGCGTTCCCACTGGTATATTTTCTGTGCCTCGTCGAGGTATTCCTGGGCGGGCTTGTTCTTGTCGTATGTGGCATCGACCTCGGCCATCTGTGCCAGGCGGGCGGCGATGATGGCGGCGGGGCCATTGGAGCAGGCGTTCTTCGAGCGGCGCACGTCCGTTTTCCATGTGATGCCTCCATACCATGGCGCCTCGCCACGGGGACTCCACTGCGTCCAAATCCAGTCGGCATATATCTGACGGGCCTTGTTCAGATAGCGTGTTTCGCCCGTAGCCTCATAGATGCGGATGAGCGCCAGGCAATGCCACTCCATGTCATCGACATAGGCATTCCACCAGGGGTCGCCCATCTTCTGGCCTTGTCGGGCACCGGGGTTGAAGCGTGGCATGCCCTGCCACCAGAGGTCGTAGAGACGGCTGTACGCCTTGTCGCTTGTCCGCAGGAAGGCGTCCGTGATGACGTCGATGGCGTGGGCTTGCGGCCAGTAGTCGCCCGTCCCCATGTCGGCCTGCCGGCTCATCTTGTTGAAGAAATAGCGGTCGGGCGTTTCCTTGAAACTGGCTCCCCAGAAATTCTTGATAAGGGCCTGAACCAGTCCGTCGGCCCACTCCGTAGCCTCGCGTTCGGTGAGGCGGCCCACCTCGGCAGCACGCAACGGCAGTAGGCTCAGGCAAACCAAAATGGTCGTAAACACTCTTCTGTTTCTCATATTCCTGTCATTTTTATTTAATAATGGTGAATAGTTGTTAGTTATTTATTTTGATATGTGGCGTTTATGTGTTTGTTGGCCAAAATGAATATTCGCGAAATAATTATTTTTTGCAAAAATACAATGTTTTTGTTTGTTCTGCGTTATCTTTTAAAGGGTAAAAATGTTCCGATTCTCGGAATGCCCTTCTGCTTAAATTGTAAAGTGTGAATAGTGAATTCTTAATTTTGTAATTCCTGCATGATGACAAAGCAAATAGAGGAACTCAATCTGAGCGTCATCGGGCGGCTGGCAGACGATATGACGTCGGTGCCCCAGCAGCCTGCGGGCGATGGGTATTATGTCGATGAGAATCTCTTCATGTTCATGGGGAAGAATCTGCTTGCGCCCAAGGCTGTTCAGTTGCATACCCCCTATCACGTTGAAGAAGGGAGGGTGCTGATGGTGACAAGCGGATGGGTACGCATGCTCATCAACCTTGAAGAGTATCGTATGGAAGAGCATTCCCTTTTGGTCATTGCGCCGAACAGCGTATTCGAGGTACTTGAGGAGGACGAGGGGTTTGCCATGCAGGCATTCTCGTTCAAGGATTTACCTGGCTGCGTGTCGGTAGGCACCCACATGGTGGTTCCCCTGGCCGATGGTGGATGGAAACTGGCGGATGAGTTCTTTTGGCTGCTTTGGCATGTGGTGCATCTGCAGCCGCCCGTGCCCGAGGTCGTCATGCATTTGCAGACGGCTTTTCTGCTGGAGCTGAAGAGCAAGGCCGTCTGCGATGATGCGTTACGGAGCAGGACTGCCACCCGTCGCGATGTACTCTTTCACCATTTCCTTGACCTTGTGGGCGAATATGGGTTGAGAGAGCGAAAGATACAGTTCTATGCTGACAAGCTCTGTATCACGCCGGGTCACTTGAGCGATGTCGTCAAACAAGCCAGCGGACTTACAGTTATGCAGCTGCTTAACCGTCATGCCGTACAGAAAGCCAAGCTGCTGCTTCGCCATAGCGAGTTGCCCATAGGAGAGATTGCCGAGCAACTGAACTTCGCCAATCCTTCGTTCTTCTCGAAATTCTTCAAGCGCGAGACAGGCATGACCCCCAATGCCTATCGTTGTCAGTAGAAAATGAAAAGTAACGAATGGAAGATTGGTTTAACGTTTAATGTTTAACTATTAACGACCATGCGGCAGGAAGAGTATCAGAGGACGTGTTCGTTAAACATTAAACGTGAGTCCACTTGAAAAAGTCTTCTTACTGAAAAGCGGATATTAATATTCAATGCGTTACAAGTCAAAAATTAACGATTTCGGACTTTTTCAAGTGGACTCAAACGTTAATCGTTAAACGAAAAAATTTTTTCTTTTACTCTCGCTTAATCGCATTTTTGTCACTATCTTTAATCCCCTACGGGACTTTTAGATAGGCTGCGGCTCGGAAATGCTCAAATAAATTTGGCATTTCTCTCGCTTTGCACTACCTTTGCGCAGCAAAATATATTCATCTTTAAAAATCGTTCCGTTTATGAAAAAAATCCTTCTTTTTGCAGGGCTCTCCTTGGTGGGCGTGATGGCTTTCGGCCAGCCCAAATGGATGAACCCCAACGTGAATGCTGAGAACCGTGCGCCCAGCCGCTCGACGTTTTTTGCTTATGAGACAACCGACTTGGCGCTTCAGGCCGCCCGTCCCTATGAAGTAGCCAAGGACGACAGCTGGGGCAAGAAAGCCTCGAGCCGCTACCTCTCTATCGAGGGCAAGTGGAAATTCGACTTCGCTATTGACCACGACAAGGCGCCCAAGGGCTTCGAAGCCGTTGATTTTGACGACAGCCGCTGGGACCGTTTCCCCGTGCCCGGCCTGTTTGAGATGCTCGGCTATGGCGACCGCATCTACAAGAATGCCGGCTACCCCTTCAGCAACCAGTTTACGCCTAATCCTCCTTATATAGAGGAGCGCAACAACTACACGGGCTCGTATCGCCGCACGTTCCGCATTCCTGCCGACTGGAAGGGGATGGATGTCTATATGCACATCGGTTCAGCCACCAGCAACCTCTCCGTGTGGGTCAACGGCCAGTACGTGGGCTACAGCGAGGACAGCAAGGTGGCGGCAGAGTTCGACATCACCCGCTATCTGAAGCCGGGCGAGGAGAACCTTATCGCCATGCAGGTGATGCGCTGGTGCGATGGATCGTATGTTGAGGACCAGGACTTCTGGCGCTTTACGGGCATTGCCCGCGAGTGCTATCTCTACGCCCGTCCGAAAGCCCACGTTACTGACCTCTTCATCACCCCTGACCTCGACAAAGCCTACAAGAACGGCGTGCTGAACATCAAGGCCTCGACCACCGGTGCCGAGGGCAGGACGCTGCGCTTCACCCTTCGCGATGCCGACGGCAAGCAGATTGCCACGCAGACCGTGGGCGCTGGAGCTGATGTGAGTGTGCAGCTGAAGGCTGCAGGCTGCAAGAAGTGGACGGCGGAAACGCCTTACCTCTACACGCTGGTTACGGAGCTTCTCGATGGCGGCACAGTCGTTGAGGCTATTCCGCAGCGTGTAGGCTTCCGCAAGGTGGAAATCAAGAACGCCCAGCTGCTGGTGAACGGCCAGACGGTGCTCTTCAAGGGCGCCGACCGCCACGAGCTCGACCCCGACGGAGGCTACGTGGTGCCCGTCAGCCGTATGGTGCAGGACATCCAGATCATGAAAGACCTCAACGTCAACGCCGTCCGCACCTGCCACTATCCTGACGACCCCCGCTGGTATGACCTCTGCGACGAATACGGCATTTATCTGGTGGCTGAGGCCAACATCGAGAGCCACGGTATGGGATACGGCGCAACTACGCTGGCCAAGAACGACTCCTTTGCCCTCTCGCACATGGAACGCAACGAGCGCAACGTGATGAACTTCAAGAATCACTCCTCCATCATCTTCTGGAGCATGGGCAACGAGGCCGGCATGGGCCCCAACTTCATCGCAGCTTACAAATGGATTAAGGAGTACGACCCCAGCCGTCCTGTGCAGTACGAACGCGGCCTCTACGAATATAACGCAGAGTACACCGACATCCGCTGCCCGATGTATGCCGACTATAACGAAGTGGAGCGTCGCGGCCAGAATCCAGACAAACCCTTCATCCAGTGTGAGTATGCTCATGCGATGGGCAACAGCGTAGGCGGCATGAAGGAGTATTGGGACCTCTACCGCAAATACCCATCGCTGCAGGGCGGTTTCATCTGGGACTTCGTCGATCAGGCTGTGCGCGACAAGAGCCCCATCACCGGCAAGGAAATCTTTACCTACGGAGGCGACTACGGACGCTATCCGGCTACGGACAACAACTTCAACTGCAATGGTTTCATCGCTCCTGACCGTCGTTACAATCCCTCGGCCTACGAAGTGAAATATTGCTACCAGAATATTCATGCTACGGCCAAGAATCTGGCCAAGGGACAGATAGAAGTCTTCAACGAGAACTTCTTTACCGACCTCAGCAACTACTATCTGTGCTGGACGGTGTTGGCCGACGGAGAGCCCGTAGCAGAGGGAACGCTGGATAAGCTGCCTGTGGCTGCCCAGCAGAAGAAGGTGGTGACGCTGCCTGGCTTCAAGGCGCCGACCGACGACGACAAGGAGTATCTGCTTACCGTTGAGTTCCGTCTGAAGGAGGCCGAGCCGCTGATGAAGAAAGACCAGATGGTGGCCCACGAGCAGTTCAACCTCACGGAGTATGCCTATCCCACTGTCGAAGGCATCGTGGCTGAGGCAAAGGCGAAGGGCAGCGTCAGCGATGTCATCGAGGACAACTCGTGCCTGATTGTCAACGCCGGCGGTCTGACGGTGACGTGGAACCGCAGGACGGGCTTCGTCGATTATATCGACGTCGATGGAAAGCCCATGCTGGAGAATGGCTACAGCCTGATGCCCAACTTCTGGCGTGCTCCGACGGACAATGATTTCGGTGCTAACCTGCAGACCCGCTTCCGCGTGTGGGAGAACCCAGGCCTGAGGCTGAAGCGCGGCTCGTTCAAGGGCGAGCAGCAGGACGGCAGCTATGTCGTCACGGCCGACTACGAGCTGCGGCTTCTGGAGGCTGTGCTTCATCTGAAGTACATCGTCACGCCCGATGGGCAGCTTATCGTCAACCAGAACCTGGAGGCCAACGTGAAGTTCGAGCAGGAACCGGCTCAGGCCCAGCAGGGAGGCGAGCGTCGCGCCCGCCGTCCAGAGATGGCTGTTGAGCCGCTGAGGGAGAAGCCCAACCTCTTCCGCTTTGGCATGCAGCTGGTGATGCCGAAGGAGTACGTCAGCGTCGATTATTACGGCAAGGGCCCCGGCGAATGCTATGCCGACCGCGAGAGCGACCAGATGGTGGCACACTACAAGCAGACGGTAGCCGAGCAGTTCTTCCCCTATATCCGTCCGCAGGAGAACGGCAACCACACGGGAGTCCGCTATTGGAAAGTGCTGAACGGCGCAGGAAAGGGTCTTGAGTTCTACGGCACAGAGCCGCTGAACGCTACGGCGCTGAACTACCTGCAAAGCGACTTGGACGACGGCGTCAACAAGGCGCAGCGTCATAGCGGCGACCTGATGGAGAGGCCCTTCACAGTGGTGAGCATCGACAAGGGGCAGTTCGGCCTGGGCTGCGTCAACAGTTGGGGCGCCTGGCCAAGGACTGAGTATCAGATGCCTTATGGCGACTATGCTTACACGTTTGTTGTCAAGCCTGTGCGCTGATAGCGTAGGAGCTTAGAGAAAGCGAGGGGGCGCTGTTGCGCCCCCTCATTCGTTTGCTGGGAGGTTTTATAGGGGCTATAGTTTTTATAGTTCCTATAGTTCCTATAGTTCCTATAGTTCCTATAGTACCTATAGTGCCTATAGGGTTATTTGACGTCCCATTCGAAGAGGCCGGCGGCGTGGTGGGGCGGGAGCTGGACCTCGAGCTTCAGCTTCTTGGTGACGACGGGGACGAAGGTGACGCGGTTGGCAACATCCTTCTTTGTGCCGTAGGCCGTCTTGGCCTGCACGGGCTTGAAGTTGCCGGCAGCATCTTCGTAATAGAGCTTCCAGCTTTTGGGCACGCGGCAGCCGCCCCAGGGGCCGTCGTCGAACCACCAGATGGTGGTCTCGCTCACCTTGCCCGCCTTGGGGAACTCGTAGCAGATCCACTCTGTGGTGCCCTCTTTGGGCCACCAGTGGAAGTAGGGGATGGAGTGGTCGTTGCTGTCCTTGGGAAGCAGATGATCGTTGATGGCGCTGTAGTTGGCACGATGGCTGCCGGTAATCTTGCTGGTTGAGGCATAGGTGTCGGGCCAGGTGGGCTTGGCGGCACCCTCATCTGTGGCAATCCAGACCTCCATGTTGCCTCGGCCGCGATGAGCCCAGGCATAGTAGGGGATGAGGTTGAGGGTGACGTCCTTGCGGGTGATGTTCAGGTTGTCGTCGTAGCTGAGGGCTTCGGCGTCGAGGCTGATGCGGACGATGGGGTAGGTCTGCTCCTTCACCTCGTCGCCCTGGTTGGCAGGAGTCGTCTTGATGGTGATGGTGCTCATCTCGGCATCGCGGCTCGCATCGCCGCTGAAGACGGTGGAGAGGACGTTGAAGTCGTTGTCGGGCCATTCGGCGCAATAGACGAGGGGTCCGCGCTGGATGGCGGCCTTGCCGCGGTCGGCCTCCACATGCTCGTTGGCACGGATGAAGCGGGAATCCATGCGGAACTCCACCTCGACGGTGTCACCCTTCTTCCAGTCGCCTGCGATGGTGATGTAGCCGTCGGGGGTGAGGTAGGAGGGATTCGCTTGGTTGGGCTCGATGATGCTCTGCCCGTTGACGACGATGCTTTGGAGATAGTCCTGATTATTCACAAAGGTATAGAGGTCCGAAGGGACGGCCTCGCCCTTTGCCCAACCCGGATAGCGCACCTTCAGGTTAAATTTGCCAGCCTTGTTCTTCTTCACACGCAGGGTAATCTTGCCTTCCCAGGGATAGCCCGTCTCCTGCTCCAGCTCGACGGCCTTGCCGCCGACCTTGAGGGCGACGTTGCTGGTGTTGAAGAGGTTGACGTAGACGTTGTTGTCCTTGACGGCATACATGTAGCCAGGCAGCGAAGGGATGAAGCGGCAGGCGTTGCTGGGGCAGCAGGCGCATCCGAACCACGACTGGCGCTGGTGCTGGCCCATGCTCTCCAGCGGGTTGGGGTAGAAGAAGCCGCCTCCGTCGAGGCTGATGCCGCTGAGGACGGCGTTGTAGAGGCTGCGCTCGAGGACATCGTAGTACTTGCTCTCGCCGTGGAGCAGGAAGAGGCGGTAGTTGACATAGACGTTGGCGATGGCGGCGCACGTCTCGCAGTAGGCGCTCATGTTGGGCAGGATGTAGTCACCCTCGAAGGCCTCGCCGTTGTTGGTGCTGCCCACGCCGCCTGTGACGTAGAGTTTCTTGCTGACGATGTTGTTCCAGATGGCATCGATGGCGTGGACGTAGCTCTGGTCGCCTGTGAGGGCCGCGACGTCGGCCATTCCGGCATACATGTAGCCGGCGCGCACGGCGTGGCCCCAGGCTTCGGTCTGCTCCACCACGGGCTTGTGGGCCTGGCTGTACTGGTCCCTGCGCTCGGTCTTGCCACGCATGTCGAGGAAGAACTTCGCTTCGTCGAGGTATTTCCTATCGCCTGTGACGAGGTAGAGCTTGGCCAGCGCCATCTCGGCAATCTGATGGCCTGGCACGCGGACCTTCTGTCCTTCGCCCGGACCTATCTCGCGGCAGACGCAGTCGGCATAGCGGATGGCGATGTCGAGGAAGTTGCGCTGCCCTGTGGCCTGATAGTGGGCGATGGCGCCCTCGACCATGTGGCCCAGGTTGTAGAACTCGTGGCTCAGGTCCTCCACCTTCTCCCAGCGTTCGCGGCCTGCCCACTCGTGGGGATGCTCAGGGTTCTGTGTGCGGGCGGTGTAGAGGTAGCCGTCAGGCTCCTGTGCGGCGGCCATGATGGCGATGACGCTGTCGATGTAGGCTTTCAGCTTGGCATCGGGGTAGGTCTGCAGGAGGTACGAGGCGCCCTCGATGGTTTTATAGACGTCGGTGTCGTCGAAGGAGTAGCCGCCGACCTTGAAGCCGAGGTTGGTGGGGCTGGCCATCTGCTTAGCGGCGTTCTCGAAGTTGCGGTAGCGGCCTTCGCTCTCGCATTTGCTGAAGGCAAGGGGGATGGTGACCTCGCGTGAGGCCTGCAGGCGCTGGCCCCAGAAGGTTTCGGGGGCTACCTTGACGGAGGTGAAGGGGACGGGGGTGATGGGGTAGCCGTCGACGGCATTGCCAAAGGTGCCTTTTTTGTTGTTGGCGCAGCTGGCGAGGATTGTCAGCGCAAGCAGCGCGGGGAGGAGTTCTTTTTTCATTTTATTGGGGGATGGGCTGGGTTTTTTTTGGAGATTCTAGGGATTCTGGAGATTCTGGATTATCTGGATTATCTGGATTTTCCGGAGATTCCGGAGATTCCGGAGGGGGTTAGAGGTGGTCGGCGATGGTGAGCTTGCTGATTTGCAGGACAAAGCCGCCGCCTGGGGCCAGATGGATGGTGAGCGTGCCGCCTTTGGGGAGGAACTGGGTGTCGAGGCGGTAGTCCTCGGCATTCATGGCAGCGTTGATGCCGTCAACGAGGCTTTTCACCACGTAGTCGCCTTCTGGGAGGAACGAGAGGGGTATGGTGACGTCGCGCTCACGCCAGTCCGTCAGGCCGGCGACGTACCACGTGTCGCCCTTGCGGCGGGCGGTGACGATGTACTCGCCCATGCGTCCGCTGGGGATGACGGTCTCGTCCCAGACGGTGGGGATGGAGGCGATGAACTGGGTGTAGTCGGGCTCGGCCTCGTAGCTGGTGGGGGTGTCGCAAAGCATGGTGAAGGGGCTGTCGAGCACCACATACATGGCGGCCTGGTGGCAGCGTGTGCCCTGGCTGACGGGGCTGTAGTAGATGGGCCGCCAGTCGGCGCGCGTGGCGTTACGCATGGCGCCCGGGGTATAGTCGACGTTGCCGCACATCAGGCGCATGAAGGGGAACGTGACGTCGTAGTGAGGCATGTCCTTGTCCTCGGGCTTCCATTTCACCTCCTCCATGCCGAAGACGCCCTCGTAGTTGAGCAGGTTGGGGTAGGTGCGGTTGAGACCGGTGGGGCTGTAGAAGCCGTGATAGTCGAGGAAGAGGTGGTACTGGGCGGCCTTCTCGCAGATGCGGTAGGCCATCTCGACGCCCGTCTGGTCGTTGCGGTCGAGGAAGTCGACCTTGAAGCCCTTGACGCCCATAGCCGAGTATTTGCGGCAGGCCTCGTCGAGCTGGTCGTCGAGCACGTTGAACACCGTCCAGAGCACGATGTCGACCCCCTTCTGCCGACCGTAGGCGATGAGTTCCTCGAGGTTGAGGTCGGGGATGACGGTGAGCATGTCGCCGCTCTTGGGGTCGTACCAGCCCTCGTCGAGCACGATGTACTCGATGCCATTCTTGGCGGCGAAGTCGATGTAATACTTATAGGTAGGCATGTTGATGCCGGCGCGGAAGGGTACGCCCTTGAGGTTCCAGGCGTTCCACCAGTCCCACGCCACCTTTCCGGGACGGATCCACGACGTGTCGCCGATGCGGTTAGGCGAGGCGAGGGCATAGACGAGGTTGTTGAGGGGCATCTGAGTGTCGTCGTCGGTGATGGCGAGGATGCGCCAGGGGAAGCTGCGTGCGCCGTCCACGCGGCAGATGAAGTCCTCGGCCTCGGCCACTTGCATCTGCTGGCGGTAGGCACTCTTGCGGAACGATTTCGGATAGGGAGGGAAGGCGGCCTTCAGGCAGGTCTTGCCGGGCGTCAGGAACATCCCCGGGTAGGCTTCGAGGTCGCTCTCGAGGATGGTGACCTTGGTGGAGCCCACCTCGACGGTGGCTGGCAGGAAGGCGGGCACGCTGCCGGCCTCCGAGAGGGGCGACTCGTCGTAGAGGTTCTGGAAGGCCATAGCGAAGGGAGACTTCTCGTTGGTCGAGTGGGCGAGCCAAACCTTCGGGTCGCCCTCGAAGGCGAAGGTGGCCTGTTCGGCTGCGATGGCGAGGGGCGCCTTGCGGGTGTAGCCGAAGCGGTAGGCCACGCCCTCGTCGTAGGCGCGGAAGGTGAGCGTGAAGCCTCCTGTGAGCGTCAGCGTCAGCTCGTTACAGACGGTGCTGATGTGCGGCTGGCGGTAGAAGGGGGCGTCGGTCTCCTCTTTTATTATGCGTGGGCGCGAGGCCTTCACGGAGCGGTCGATGACGGTGCCGTCGGCCAGCGTCAGGCCGATGGGCGAGGGGGCTACGAGCACGCTGCCGTCGCGTGTGACGGAGTAGGAGAGGGGCGCCTCGGCGGCGATGGTGACCACGGTGCGTCCGTCGGGCGACGTGAGGCGGTGTGCCTTCGTGGCGGCGCCAAGGGGCAGTGCCAGCAGCGCCATACAGATGAGAAGAAGGAAGGAGGCTTTTTTCATGATAACAGGGGGTTAACGGGAGCTTTTGATTGACGATGCAAAGTTACGAAATCTTTTCGGAACGCCAAAATTTTTAGGGGTGGAAAACATGGGGCTTACGCATTTTTTTTCGTGGCTGTTGTGCGATTGTCCGCAGGCCGGCAAATCCGCCGAAAAGCTTTTCCCTTTTACGCTGCAAAGATACAACATTTCGTTTCCGCCAGTTCCCACTTGCAGCGAGAAGGGCTTGCCGATGCGTTTTTATGCAGCCTGGGCCATAATGTCCGCCTGAATGGAAACGCCTTAAAAGAGCCTTCCAGTTCAAGGGGGGAGAATCATTCAACTTCTGTCAGGGTTAGGAATTAAGGTGCTCAACAAGCATTCAACCTATGGCAGGGTTAAGGTAAAAACATTCAACGTTTTTCAGGGTAGTACACCGTTTTGTGACATTGTGACTTTGTGACATTGTGACATTAAGGACCTTCCGACTCGGGGGAAATGTGGAAAAGAATTTTATAAATATATATTATAATAATATATTATTATAATATATATTTATAACTATCCTAAGGGGGGTATTGCCGCATGTCGGCATGTGCTTAATGTCACAATGTCACAAAGTCACAATGTCACAAACAGGCCGCGATGCCCCTGCGCTCATCGCCTTTTTCGGAACGACAGAGTGGTCTGGCGCCCATTCCCAAACGCTGTCGGCACAGCGCAGTGGGCTGTCGGAGCAGCGCAGTGGGCTGTCGGCACAGCGTAGTGGGCGGCGACCGCAGCCCACTGCGTTAAGCGCTTTGCGCAGTTGGAGCCAAAAAAACAGAACGGGCACAGACGAAAAAGGGTGATTATTCGCAGAATTACCCCTACCTCAACAGCGCGCCCCGATGGCGCTTTTTTTATGGATAATCAAAAAAATATTTTTTCGAAATAGATTTTTTACCCCATAGGGGTTGTACGATTGAAAAAAAATGATTATCTTTGCATCGTAATAAGTACCAACACACATATCACTATGATGAAAAAACACACCCTTCTGTTTATCTATTCCATTGTGGCTCTGATGCTTGGCGTCTGTATGCCCATGTCTGCGCAGTCCGAAAGAGTGGACTCGCCCCATCGCAACTACATGCACGCCGAGGCAAAGAGAGCCCCGCAGCGTGTCATCTACGTCGATGACGACCTGCCCTCGGACTACACCCGTCTGGGCGCTACCAGCCTGTGGGTGAAGAACGACAGCGCGCGTTTCGACATCATCGGCAAGTTCAACCGCAGCTACTACAGCTCCACCTATGGGGGTAACGGCTACAATACGGCCATCCACGTCGACGACGAAGAGGAAGCCGTCGCCCTGGGCGACATCAAGTGGTACAGAGACTACATGATGTACTATCAGGCGGAGGACGACGAAGAGAACTACCAGTGGTATCGCAACGCTTTCCTGGGGAGCAGTGCCTGCGGCGTCGATGTGACTGTGACGGTGGAGCCGCTGGGCGAGTATGCCCGCGTGGTCTATAACGTGACCAACACGGACGATACGACCCACACCTATTCGCTGGGCAGCCGCGGCGACCTGCAGATCGGCAACAACGACCTGGCGCCCATCTCGCTGGTGCGCGACAAGAACGGAACGCCCTTCGGCCTCGAGATGGCCAGCAGCAACAACTCGGAGGAGGCCGCAACCCTGCAATTCCTTTTTAAAGAACGCGCGGGCGTAAGCGACGTCGATGATTACTGGTTCGGCAGCTGCGGGCTGAACACCAGCGGACTGGCTTTGGCCGGACGATACACCTGTCCCCGCTGGTACTCCAGTGAGTTCACGCAGACCATCATCGCGCCTGAGTCGGAGGATGTCTCGGAAACGTGGCGCTACACCTTCGAGGAGCCTGCCGCCAATTGGTACACTCCAGGCTTCAACGACAGCGGCTGGAGCGAGGGCGTTGCCGGCTTCGGCTCGGACGGGCGCGACCATGTGCGTACCGTCTGGGACGGCGATAACCGCAAGATCTGGCTGCGCCGCACCTTCGACCTCGACATCACGGCCGAGCAGGCGAAGTTCCTCCGTCTGAAGATCTTCCACAATTCCGAGGGTGTCAACCAGGTCTATATCAACGGCGTTCTCGCCTTCAGCAACCCTGAATACTACACCGACTACTACGACTACGAAATCAGCGATGCAGCCCTGGCCACCCTCAACCTGCACGGCACGAACAGCATCGCCGCCTACTCCTACAACACCTGGGGCGGTCAGACGCTCGACATCGCCCTCGGCGTTCAGGAGGGTCTCTGGCACGGTGCTGTCAACGGCGCAGACGAATACGTCACGTTCATTAAGAATGCCGAACAGGGAGGTGACGTCTGGCGTTACACCGTAGAGAAGCCGGGCGACGACTGGAAGACGGCTTCGTTCGACGACAGCGGCTGGAAGAAAGGCCTCACCCCCTTCGCTCCCTCTATTTCGCCGGGTACCGACTGGCATACCGATTCCCTCTGGATGCGCAAGGAGATTACGCTCAATATCAGCCGTGAGGACCTGAAGGCTCTGCGCATGCGTATCTATCACGACGGTGGTGCCGACGTCTATTTCAACGGCGTGCTGGCCTATACGGGCGAGCCCTGGATGAGCAGCCTGGACTTCCGCGACCTCAACGAGGAGGCCGTCAACGCCCTTAACCTCAACGGGAAGAACATTATCTCGATGTTCGTCTGGCAGGACTACGGCGGACAATATGCCGATATGGGTCTCGGCCTCTACCACGAGAATTCCATTGCCGAGATCAACGGACTCTACATCGAGAACGGCCACTACGACAGCGGTATGGGCTGGTGCTGGCGGGATCGCACCATCGCCGCGGGCGAGAAGCAGCAGCTGAGCGTCCTCTTCTGCATCGGCAACGTGCCCGACAGCCAGTACGACCCCAACACAGGCCCTGACGTCTCCATCAGCGAGTTCACCATCAGCCCCACCGAGGTGCAGGCGAAGGACAGCGTCGAGGCCGTCGTCGTCATTGCCAACACCGGCAACGAACCCATGCCCGCCGGCCTCGACGTCCACATCACCGGTCCCTGGAAGGATGGCGACTGGGAATATCGCACCCGTCAGGAGATTCCCGTCGGGCAGTCGCTCAGGCTGACGCCCACGCTGGTGGTCACCGACTACGCCACCGAGGTCACCGCCCAGGCCTGGGTGAACGGCTTGCGGACCTTCAAGGAGATCCGCTACGACAACAACTCCGCCGCTGACTCCTATATAATAAAGGTAGTGCCCCCCTACACGGCCACCCTCGCCACCGACAAAGCCCTCTACGACGCGGGCGAGACCGTCCGCTTCACCGGCCAGATTGCCGGCGCGAAGAAAGCCTTCAGCCAGCTGAAGCTCATCGTCCGCAACGCCGAAGGCGGCGACCAGACCTTCAACGTCGTCACCGACGAGAACGGAGCCTTCAGCTATCCCTGGGCGACCTACGAGTCGTGGACCGGCCACTTCATGGCGGCCGCCGTCTATCCCCAGAGCTGGCCCGGCGACGAAGCCTTCAAGGCCTGTACGTTCGACATCCGCGGCTTCCAGACCGAAGGTCCGCAGTGGAAGGCCGACGACGCCTGGAACGGCTGGCGCACCTTCGTGGTCGATTCGACCTATCAGGCCGACATCACCGTCCGCAACCCGGGCGTCATACCCCTCACGGGCGTCACCTTCACGCAGGTGTCGAAGAACGCCAATCTCGACGTGACGCTCACGGGCGTCTCGACCTTCGAGGCCGACGAGAAGGCCGTCCTCCACCTCGCCGTCAAGGCCAAGTCACCCACCAGCGGCGACCAGTACGAAGAGCTGCGCCTGCGCATCGCCACAGCCGAAGGACCCGCCAAGGAGTTCACAGTATGGTACTACAACGTCAACCCGACAGCCCTCCTGACGGCCAACATCAACGAAATCAACACCACGATGCTGATGGGCGGCTTTACCGACTACATTTTCAGCATCACCAACGAGGGAGCTGCCGCAACGGGCGAGGTGACGCTCTCCCTGCCCGACGTGGGGTGGATGAGCGCCCTGACACCCGTCTCGATGCCGTCGCTCAAGCCTGGCGAGAAGGCTGACATACAGCTTCGCTTCACGCCCGACGACAAGATGCAACTCAACGTGCCTCTCACGGGCCGCATAGCCGTCAATGTCGAAAACGGACAAGGCTTCACGCTACCCTATAGCGTAGAGCCCGTCAGCGACGTGCAGGGCCGCCTGGTGGTCGATGTCTGCGACGAAAACACCTACTACACGGCCGAGGCCCCCCACGTCAGCGGAGCTACGGTTACCGTGACCCATCCCATCAGCGGAGCCGTCATAGCCGAGGGCACCACAGCTGCCGACGGCAAGGCCGCCTTCGACCTCCCCGCCGGATGGTACACCATTACCGTCAAGGCCGACAAGCACAGCGGCTACCAGAACAACGTCAGCATCGACCCCTCGCGAACGACTAATCTTACCGTCAACCTCTGCTTCCAGGCCATCACCATCGACTTCGACGTGGTCGAGGTAGGCGAAACGGACGAGTACAAGATTGTCACCACCATGACCTTCGAGACCTACGTGCCACAACCCGTAGTGGATATGCAGGTGGAGGAACAGCCTCTTGATGCGATGGAGCTCGGCCAGAGCCTTGTCTATAACACGGTACTCATCAACCGCGGTCTCATCCGTGCCCAGGGTCTTGAGTTGGAATTCCCCAACGACGAATACTTCAGCTTCACGCCGCTGGTCGATCTGCCCGACAGCCTGGAGGCCCAGCAGTCGGTGGTTATCCCCGTCCGCGTCACACGCCTCTATCCGGGCGAAGATGCCGAAGCGTCCATGCGCTATCGCCGTACAGGCACATGGCCTGAGTATAGCCCCCAGCGCCGTGCTGACGATGGCGGTATGTCCTGCTATCTGGATCAGAAGGTCATCTGGAAGTGGCCTTGTGGCGATGACTGGTTCTGGGCCAACTCGGCCAAAATCATCTACCAGCGTGTCTGCGCTGCGGAAGGCTTTGGCGGCATAGGCGGCGGAGGTTATTACGGCGGCGGAGGCTACGGCGGTGGAAGCACCTGGGGAGATTACCCCGTGGGCGTCACACGTGTCTTCAAGGGCTGCAAGGAGTGCGTGAAGCTGTTCGCCGAGGCTGCCGGACTCTGTCTGGTAGGCTACATCCCCTACGTGGGCACGGCTGTCGGCGCGGCTACGGCAAAGGATGCCGTTGACTGGATACTGGTCATCGGCGGCGGCGTGGCAGGTCCGATAGGCGGTGCTGTCCTCAACACAATCGGCTGCATCAAGGGCTTTGCCTCTGTCGATTGCTACAAGGATGCGGATGGCGGCGAGGACGGCGAGAAAGCTCCTGCACGTCGTGTTGAGAAACTGCCTCGTTACATTCAGGCTTTCCAGAAAAAAGCGCTTGTCGCCGTGGAGGAGATGGAGGCGTTCCATGCCATCTACAACGAGCTGGTGGGCGACCCGGATGCCTGGGATGGGGTGAATGCGGAGGATCTCTCGCGCCTTTTCCAGGCTGTTCCTGCCGACCATCAGTCTTTCTCTGCCGACGACCTGCGCCACCTGAAACCGGCTGGCGTCAGCGACGAGGCTTTCGATGCCCTCATCGAACGTATGAAGGGAACTAATCCGGACAATCAGGTGGATATGGAGCTTATCGAAGCCCAGTACGCCATCATCGAGGCATGTGAGGCAAAGGCACGCGAGGAGGGCTACGTCTCGACAGACGACATGTGGAAGACCGAGGTACCTCTGGTCGAACAGGCCCTTGACCAGGAAGACGGAGCCGTCTGCGCCACGGTTAAGATTCAGATTAGCCAGACCATGACCTTCACCCGTCAGGCCTTCCTCGGCACCCTTACCGTCTTCAACGGACATTCTGACGAGCCCATGAAGGATGTCCGCCTCAACCTCACCATTACCGACCCCGACGGCAACGTCGCTACGGCACACGAGATGGAGCGTCACATGGAGACCCTCGACGGCTTTGCCGGCCAGCTGGCCTTCGACGCCGGCTGGACCCTCGATGCCCAGCAGACGGGCGTCGCCACCATCAAGTTCATCCCCACACGCTATGCCGCGCCTGACGAGCCCGTCGTCTATACCATCGGCGGCAGCCTCACCTACATCGACCCCTTCAACGGCTACGAGGTGACGCGCGACCTGGCTCCTGTCACGATTACCGTCAATCCGACGCCGGTGCTCGAGATGATCTACTTCGTTCAGCGCGACGTCATGAGCGACGACCCGTTCACCGAGGAGGTCGAGCCCGCCGAGGATGCCGAGTTCTCACTCATTCTGCTCAACAAGGGCAACGGTACGGCTCGCGACCTCCGCATGGTCACCAACCAGCCCGAGATTGTGGAGAACGAGAAGGGCCTGCTCATCAACTACGACATGATCAGCTCGCAGCTCAACGGCAGCGAGAAGGTGCTTGCCCTCGGCCAGAGCGCGGTTACGGAATTCGGCGACATCGCCCCTCACTCGTCGGCCTACGCCCAGTGGTGGATGCGCAGCTCCATCTACGGTCACTTCATCGACTACGAGATTGAGGCCACCCACGTCACCAGCTACGGCAATCCCGACCTCTCGCTTCTCGACACCATCCACGTCCACGAGCTCATCCACAGCATCGCCGTCCGCGATGCCGACGGCACGGAGCGGGCTGCCTTCCTTGCCAATGACAACATCGATTACAACGCCTATCCCGACGTTATTTACTTTGCCGACGGCACCACGGCTCCCGTCACGACCACAACCGAGATGACCACCACAGGACTGATGGGCGACAACACCTGCGACATATACGTTCCTGCTGCCGCCACCGATTGGATATATGGCTGGATGGCCGACCCGACTGACGGTCACGGCAAGGTGACGTCCATCACCCGTCTGAGCGACGGCGCCGACATTCCACTCCGATGCTGCTGGCTGACGAAGTACGTCTTCAACGATGCCAAGAAGCCCGTGCCCGAGAACCGTCTCCACTTTGCCGGACTGACCGGAGCGGCAGGCGAGGTCTATCGCATCACCTTCGAGCCCATGCCCGCCGTTTGGCTTGCTGTCGATGACATCTTCACCGTGCCCGATGCCGACTCATGGACCGTCACGCCCGTCACCTCCCTCACCGTCCGCTTCAACAAACCCATCATGGAGCAGACGTTTACCGCTGACGACGTGCTCCTGAACCACGAGGGCAAGCGCCTCGACGTCTCCACGATGGCCGTCCTTCCTGTCGCAGACCAAGGCGACCTGTTTGAGCTCCGCTTCGGCGACCTCACCGCGGCTACGGGCTATTATGTCCTCACCGTCCAGACGGCCGCCATCATCGATGCTGAAGGCTTCAACGGCGACAAGGGCAAGAGCGTCAGCTGGATGCAGATCATTGCCGAAGGTGTCGCACCTCGCGCCCTTGAAAAAGACGAGGCTCCCTACTACGATCTTCAGGGACGTCGTGTCCTCCATCCCACGCGAGGCATCTACATCCAAAACGGCCGCAAGGTCATCCGCCGATAACCTCTTTTGAATTGAGGATTGAAGATTGAGGATTGAAGATGGAATTTAAAACTAAAACTTTGAACTAAAACTAAAACTTTCGAATTGTCTTGCATGCAGCTTGTAAAACAATCTTCAACGTTTTAGTTTTAGTTTTTGGTCTTTGTTTTTTCAATCTTCAATCTTCAATCTTCAATTTAAATAGACGTTTTTGTTTTGACGATTGAAAAAGATGCCGTAACTTTGCCGCTCCATAGAGAGAATAAAGTCAAAGTACAAAGTACCATGTTAATCCCTAACCCCTAACCTCTAACCCCCTAACCCTTAACCTTATTTATTATTAATTCATACAAATCCTCAACGAAACAGAACAATGAAAGCACGCATTTTTATCTCGCTTGCGCTGATGCTCGGCTCGTGGTTGGTCGGCAATGCTCAGACCACCATTCGAGGAACCGTAGTAGATCTGAACGGCGACGAAGTCATCGGTGCCAACGTGGTTGAGAAGGGTACGTCTGCCAATGGCGTCATCACCGACATTAACGGCGCCTTCTCCCTTCAGGTGAAGAGCAGTAAGGCTACGCTGGTGGTGAGCTATGTCGGCTATGCCACCCAGGAGGTGGCTCTGGGTGGCCGCACCAACCTCCGCATCACCCTCGAGGAGGACAGCAAGCTGCTCTCCGACGTCGTGGTCATCGGCTACGGCACGATGAAGAAGGGCGACATCACGTCCGCTGTGGCGAGCGTCAAGCCCGAAGACTTCAACATCGGTAACATCCAGGATGCTGCCGAGCTCGTCAAGGGCAAGGTGGCCGGCCTTAACATCACCAAGGGCTCGGGCGACCCCAACGCCACCAGCACCATCCGTCTGCGTGGTGTCACCACCCTCACCGGAAGCCTCGATCCCCTGGTGCTCGTCGATGGCGTTCCTGGCGACATCACCGAAGTGGCACCTGAGAACATCGCCTCCATCGACGTCCTGAAGGATGCCTCCGCTGCTGCCATCTATGGTACACGAGGTGCCAACGGCGTCATCCTCATCACCACCAAGGGCGGACAGTTTGGCGAGACCGCCAAGGTCACCTACTCCGGCTACGTCAGCGCCTCTGATTTCTACGATAACCTCCACTTCATGACGGCCGATGACATCCGTAACATCCGTGGGGCCACCGCCTTCAGCGACGAGGGTTTCACCACCGACTGGCTCGGCGCCGTCACGCAGACGGGCCTCGCCCAGAACCACTCACTCACCCTCGAGGGCGGCTCGGCCAACACCGCCTATGCCGCAGGCTTCAGCTATCGCGACGAGAAGGGCGTGATGATGAACACCGGCAACGAACGTATGCGCATGCAGTTCGACGTCACCCAGAAGGCCATGAACGGCATCCTGAAGTTCAACCTCAACGGCAACCTCGGCTTCAGCAAGAACCCGCAGAACAATCCCTCGTACGCCTATCGCCAGGCCGTCATCCACAACCCCACGTCGCCCATCTACAACGTCAATGCCGACGGCCAGGAGGACCCCTCGCTGGGCTACAACGAGGAGTTCAACCGCTTCCAGTACTATAACCCCGTCGAAATCCTCAGTGAGCAGATCGGCGATACGCGCTCGAACGACACGAAGATGACGGGCAACATCACCTTCGAGCCCGTCCAGGGATGGCGCACCAACCTCATGCTCAGCACCTATCGCTACATGAGCGTGGGCGAGAATTACTACACCTCGCGCTACTACACCCTGGCGCCGCAGAACACCCCTGGCAGCACCGACCCCGCCAACGGCTCCGCTTCGAAGTCGCAGAGCGACTACGTCTCGAACAACCTTGAGCTCACCAGCGAATACAAGAACACGTTTGGCGCCCATCGCATCGACGCCATCGTCGGATACAGCTACAACTACAACGTTTATAGCAGCTTCTGGGCCAGCAACGGCAACTTCCCCACCGAGGTCTACCGCTATAACAGCCTCTCAGCCGGCACCTACCTGAAGGACAAGGAGAATCCTCGCGGAGGCATGGACAGCAGCAAGAGCGATGACAAGCTCATCGGCTTCTTCGGACGTGTTAGCTACGGCTACGACGACCGCTACAACATCCTGCTCTCCCTCCGCCACGAGGGCAGCAGCAAGTTCGGCGCCGACCGCAAGTGGGCCAACTTCCCCTCGGCCTCCTTCGGCTGGACCGTCAGCAACGAGGAGTTCATGGAGAACGTCAGCGCCGTCTCTAACATGAAGCTCCGCATCGGCTACGGTAAGACCGGCAACATCCCCGGAAGCAGCTATGGCTCGCTCACCATGTACGACTACGACACCTCCTACGGCCGCTACCTCAACACCAGCGGACAGTGGGTCACCGGCCTCAAGACCACCCAGAACCCCAACCCTAAGCTCCAGTGGGAAACCGCTGAGGAGTTCAACGTCGGACTCGACATGGGCTTCTTGAAAGACCGCCTGAACGTCACCATCGATGCCTACCGCAAGGTCACCAACGACCTTCTCTACTACTACACGGTGCCCGTCCCGCCCAACATCTACACCTCCACGACGGCCAATGCCGCCAAGTTCCAGAACATGGGCGTCGAGCTCCTCATCGAGGCTAACCCCATCCGCACCAAGTACTTCGATTGGAGCACTACCTTCACCGCCTCGCACAACTCCAGCCTCCTCGTCAGCCTCTCCAACGAGCTCTACGAGACCGACAGCTACCTCAACTGGGGCGGTGTCGGCGACCCCATCAGTGTCAGCACACACCGCATCGAGGAAGGCAAGCCCTTCGGCAATTTCTGGATGCTGAAGTCTGTCGGCGTCAACGACAAGGGCAAATGGGTTATCGAGAATCCCAACGCCGTCACCCAGCAGGGCGACAAGTGGCTCGACAAGGATGGCAACGAGACCGACCGATACGTCGTCTATTCCACCCAGTACAACAGCGACGAATATCGCCAGTACTGCGGCAACGGCCTGCCCAAGGTTTACCTTAATTGGGGCAACACGTTCCGCTACCGCGGCTTCGACCTCGGCGTACAGCTCAGCAGCCAGCTCGGCTTCTATATCTTCAACAGCCAGCGTGCCTTCTACGAGAACAACTCCATCGCCTACAACCGCCTCTACGTCGCAGCCGTCGGCAAACCCGTCGTCGACGTTAAGACTGGACAGAAGACCGGCGAGGTAGTCAAGCTCTCTACCGCCCAGCAGCAGTGCGTCGTCAGCGCCTATCTGGAGCGGGGCGACTATGTGAAGATCGACAACGTCACCCTCGGCTACACCTACGACGTCAAGGGCAATGCCCGCAAGTACCTCCAGAGCGTACGTGGCTACGTCTCAGGCGAGAACATCCTTTGCCTCACCGGCTACACCGGCCTCGACCCTGAGCTCGGCAACGGTGACCCCTTCTCCGCAGGACTCGACGAGCGCGACAAGTATCCCACCATCCGCAGCTTCACCGCCGGCGTTTCATTAACCTTCTAACCCCCCTGAAAGCACTATGAAAAAGCAATTCAAACACGCCGCAACCGCTGCCCTGACGGCACTCTTCGCCATCGTCGGCGTCTCCTGCACCGACTTGAGCGAGACCGTTTACAGCAGCTTGACCGAAGAAAATGTGGACCTGACCGAGGAAAGCACCCTCGAGGCCCTCTCAGCATCGGTCTATTCCAACATCCGCTTTATGTACTGGGGCTACTACGGCCTGATGGATCTCACCGAAGAAGCCTGCGACCTCTACGTCATGCCCTCGAAGATCGGTATCGGCTGGGGCGACTACTACATCAGCTACCACAAGCACGAGGTGACGAGCGAGAATGCCAACATGCACTCTACCGACTGGTACTACAACTACGTGGCCATCACGTATGCCAACCAGTTCTGCCGCGCGATGGAAACCGTCCGTGAGAAGCAGGGCGGCACGCTGACGGAGGGCCAGAGCCTCACCCTCGCCAAGGTGCGCTGCCTCAGGGCACTCAGCTACTACATCCTCTTCGACAACTTCCGCTGGATACCCCTGCTGACAGGCGCCGACGAGGAGCAGGAGGCAGGCTTCCTCCCTGCTCAGGCTAACCCCGACAAGGTGTTCGACTGGGTGGAGCAGGAACTCCTTGCCGTCCGCGACGACCTCGGCACGCAGCATGTCTTCGGACACCCCAACCGCTTCGTGGCCGACATGATTCTCGCCAAGATGTACCTCAACCATAATGCCTGGTTCGACAACATCGTTAGTGCCGACCAGCTTCGCGAAGGCGTTCAGACGGGCGACACCTACCGCACCCGCATCAGCGACGAATGGTACAGGAAGTGTGAACAGGTGCTCAAGGATGTCATTGACAATGGCGGCTACACCCTCGAGGCGAACTTCAAGGACAACTTCCGTGCCGACCTCCGAGGGTGTACCGAGTGCATCTTCGCTATCCCCCTCGACAAGACATACGCCTCGCACAACTACACCATCTGCGAGAGCCTCATCACCGCTGGTGCTGCCGCCTACGGCTTCACCAACGCCTGCTGGAACGGCGGCGCCGGCATCCCCCAGTTCATCGACACCTATCACCCTCACGACACCCGTTTCGACGACACCTGGGCACACGACCAGCAGTATGCCTACACCGACGAGGGCGGCGCACAGTCGGGCGACCCGCTCACAACGGGTGAGGCTGACTTGAAGGGAACCGTCAACGTCTTCTATACGAAGAATATCCACAGCGTCGACAACCCTGGCGTCTATATGCTGGAAGGCTACCGCAACGTCAAGCTTGAGATTGTCCCCGGCACCGACGGCACGTGGGGCGACGACGTCAACTTTTTCCGTCTGGCTGACGCCTACCTGATGGCTGCTGAGTGCGCCCTTCGTCTGGGCGGCAAGGGCACCTACAGCGAGGCTGACGCCGTCAACTTTGTCAACATGGTTCGTGCTCGCGCCTTTAAGGGCCGCAACACTAAGACCTTCAACGTTCCCGCCAATCCCACAGCAGCTACGCGCACACTCGCCGACCTCAAGGGGGGAAGCAGCTATAACTACGGCCACAGCGAGTACCACGTTGCCGACGGCTACGACCCTGCAAAATACACCTCTTACACGTGGGATGCCCAGCACTACGACGAAGGTCCCGCTGAGGATGCTCCCTACCGTGGCGGCGCCGACATCGAGTTCGGCGGACTTCTCGACGAATTGGCTTGGGAGTTCGTCTTCGAACACCACCGTCGGCAGGACCTCATCCGCTTCAAGATGACCTCCACCGGACAGAACGTCTGGAACGGCAAGTCTTGGTTCTGCAAGGATCGCGTTCAGGACGTGAAGGATAACCACTACAACGCCGGTCCCATCTACATCGAGTACATGAACGGCAACAAGAACCTCGTCCAGACCCCCGGATTTAATTAATCGGAAACAGACTGACAGACTATCAGACTAACAGACTGGCAGATAATAGTGAAGCAACGAAGCAGTCCTTGAAACAATCATCTGGTAGTCTAAAAGTCAAAAAAGAAAGTCTGAAAGTCTAAAGATGTCCTGCCGCATGGTCGTTAAACATTAAACGTTAAACGTTAAACCAATTTTTATTATCAATCGTATTAACCCATAAAAAACAAACAACAAAGCAATGAAAAAGTATTTTTATGCCCTGTTGGCGCTGCTCGTCGTGGTGGTCGCCTCATGTAAGAAACCCGAACCCGAACCCATCGTTATCCCCGAAGACGATGACAAAGCCTATGACGTCCTCTACGAGGTGAATGTCGATTACTATTCCGGCTATGGCTACGAAGGCACAGCGCTCAACTATGCCGACTTCGTCAAGGACGGAAAGCACATCTGGGAACATTTTGGCCTGAACAGCGAGGCTGACTTCATTAAGGCTCTCGGTACCGACGACGTGGCTGACGGCGGCGCTCAGGTCGGCAACTCCATCAGCTTCTGCGCCATCGACGGCTCGACGGGCTATCTGAACGAGACCGTCTCCACCACCCATGGCTGGGGACACTGGTTCACTGCCCAGGGCGACGTCTGCGGATGGGGTGACGATGCCTACTTCTTTACCGAAGGATACTTCGTCAGCAATGAGAACCTCCAGATTACGCTTGGCAACTTCCCTGACCGTGTCAAGGGTGGCGAGAAGTACACCATCATCGAGGCTTTTGCCGACGACGAGACCACGGTGGCCGTGCAGTTTAACATCAACGTCACAGACAAACTGCCTGAGGTGAAGGTCGACGTTGTGGGCACGCAGGAAATCGCCCTCGCTGCCGACTACGACGGCGCTTGGGCTGCCACCAGCCTCGAAGAGCTGATTGACTTCAACGCCATCGCAAGTGCCATCGGCATCAGCGCTACCGATGCAACGGTCTATGGCGTCAACGCCGACGGAACGTTCTTCGGCATCCCCAGAACCAACTTCTGGTTCAGTGTGGCTGGCGACGTCATGAACTATGGCGACGGCTGCGGCATCGACATCAACCACGACGGCGGCTTCTGGGCCATCTGTAACTATCCCGACGACTCGCTCGGCGGCCAGACCTGCAAGGGCGCCATCGCCTTCGTTAATCCTCAGAACAGCAAGGCTTATGTTGTCAAGGTGGCGGCTACACTTTCCACCATCGACTTCTTGGCCTTCAATGTGCTCGTTTCCTACGAGGAAGGCGAGGCCCTCTACACCCTGAACGAGAAGAACCTGGCAGCTCTGGCTGCAGCCCTCGGCGTGGACAGCGTGGCTGCCTCACTCATCGGCGATACGTACCCCATCAAGGCCGTTCAGGCCGACGGCTCGCTCTACGACGGCGGCTACACAGCCAACAACGGCTATTGGTTCAGTAGCCAGAGCAATGTCACCAACTGGGGCTCCGAAGACTTCTGCGCTTACGTCGAGTATCGTGGCGACTATAATTTCGGCTGCGGACTCTGGCAGGAGAGCGGCTATGCACAGACGGTCAAGCTGGCCATTGTGAATGGCGACAAGCAGGCTGTGCTGACGTTCAACATGACCGTTGACGAAGCAAAGAGCTACGCCACCACCGAGGTGGCTGCCATCAGCGTTGAGGGCACACAGGCTGTGGCCGACGGCTACAGCGGCCCGCAACTGAAGGTCGACCTTAGTGCCATCGGCATCACCGCTGAAAACTTCCAGACCGCATTCAAACTCTTCGACAAGGACGGCGGCATGGAATACACGGCCAATGGCGAGCGTGGCGGATTCTGGTACAAGAACGACGGCTCCGTCGGCACATGGGGCGACGGTGGCGCTTTCTTCATCGAGAGCTACTTCAACACCGAAGAGAACTACTTCTACCTCGGCACCGGCATCCATCCCGACAACGTCACCTCTGCCACCACTTTCTCGACCATTGTCCGTCTGGCCAACATCGAGACGCTGCAGCACATCACCTGCACGGTGACACTCCGTGTGGAATAAATCCCACTCCCTTCAGGGACGCCATACCTCCCTCCGTGTGTGGCGTCCCTGCTTTTTTAGCCTTCAATGGTCTGTAGAACAGATTGCTCGATTCTGTCTGAGGCTTCAATGATAGTGCAAACCGAGCGATAATGCAAGTTATTTGCAATTATCCGAGGCGCAGCCTATCTAAAAGCCTCCGAAGGAGGTTTAACTGAACAATTGGAACTCGAATCCTGTAGCCCAAAAAAACAATCCGAAGAAAAGAAATGAAGAAGTTTTTATTCTCCCTGCTTGTCCTGCCACTTGTGGCGGGCGCTTGTTTCGTATCTTGTACACCCGACGAACCCGACCCCATGGCCAACTACGACGCCAATCGTACGGGGGTCGAGATGTCCATCAACCGCAACTCGTGGGAGGCTCCCGCCGACTCGGGACGCGTGGTGCTGAAGATTAAGTCCTCCTACCTCTGGTATGTCGATATCCCTGACGAGGCCAAAGACTGGCTCTCTGTCAGCCAGACCTGGGGCGACTCGCTGCAGGCCTATAAGATTTACCTCTATGCCGCGCCCAACAATACGCCCGAGGTCCGCTCTGCTGTCGTCACCGTCCGCTCGGGCAAAGCCAAGAAACGCGTCTCTGTCACTCAGGGCGTGGCGCCCCTTGTGCTCACCGAGGCCGACGTGCCCGACTTCGACAAGTACTACAAACCCCGCGAGTTCACCTTCGATATGCTGCGCAGCGACAGCAAGTGGAGCTGGTGCCGCAGCAAGCAGAGCGAGCACTTCGTGGTCTTCTGGGACAGACAGTACGGCGAGTACGGCCTCTTCGGCTCGCGCAAAGGCACGGCCGACACGTCGCCAACCACCTGTAAGGTCAGCAGCATGGCGGTCGATATCGACGACCTGCTGCGGAAGGCTGAACTGTTCTACGACATGAACATCGGTACGCTCCGGTTTGCCGAAACCGGTAAGGGCAAGTCCGTCCTTGACCGCTATAAGATGGAGATCTATATCCTCTACCAAAGCGAATGGCTGGCTACGGGCAGCGGCTACGACAACGTCATCGGTGCGCTGTGGGTCAACCCCAGCACCTGCAAGCCCGTGGGCAGCACCATTGCTCACGAGATTGGCCACTCGTTCCAGTACATGGTGTTCTGCGACTATCTCGAGCAGAAGGGCATGCCCGAGAGCCAGCGCCCCAGCGCCAGCGGCACACAGGGACCCGGCTGGCGCTATGGCTTCGGCGCAAACGGCAGCGGCGGGTGCGGCTGGTGGGAACAGTGTGCCCAGTGGCAGAGCCTCCAGCGCTTCTCGTCGTCCGAGGACTATAAGCCTCAGGCTTTTGCCGGATGGCATGGCGAGTTCACAGCCTCTGCCAATCTCCACGTCCTCCACGAGCGTCCCCGCTATGCCAACTATTTCATCCAGTGGTACTGGGTCGATAAGTATGGCATCGACTTCATCGGCAAGCTATGGCGCGAGTCGTGCTACCCCGAGGATCCGTGTGAGACCTACATGCGGTTGACGGGTATGGACAATGCGGCCTTCAACGACGACATCTGGCGCTATGCAGCCCACATCGTCACCTACGACCTGGGCGAGGTGCGCAGCTATGGCAAAAACGCTGTCGGCGACGTCGCCGTCACCAACTTCTCGAAGGTCGACGGCTGGTGGCGCATTGCCGACAACAAGGCTCCCGAGAGCACCGGCTTCAACGCCATGCTGCTGAACGGCGCGGCGGGTAAGACCGTAACGGCCTCGTTCGAGGGACTCTACGCCATGCAGGGTTCGACATACAAGTGCGGACCGCGCAACAACGCCGGCTGGCGATACGGCTTCGTCTCCTACAACAGAGACGGCAGCACGACCTATGGCGACATCTTCTCCGATGCCAGCGGAACGGCTACCTTCAACGTCCCCGCCAACTCCGCCAAGCTGTGGTTTGTCGTCAGCGGCGCACCCAAGAACTACGAACGCCATCCTTGGCCCACCGAAGCCAGTAAGGCCGACACCGACACCGACGACAACAAGTGGCCCTGGCAGGTTCAGTTCTCCGGCACCAATCCCAGTGGCCGCTAAGCGCCTTCGGCACAAATGATAATTGTCCATTTCCATAGTCCATTGTCCATTTTGAATCCATTATCCATCAATGAAGTTTGCTTTATTTGCTCTTCTCCTTTCGTTTTCGGCTCTATGCTTTGCCGACGGTAAGGAGATATACATCCCCAAGGACTTGCAGGATAACGATTTCAATAATCCTTCCTCTCGCTGGTGCTATGCCCACAGCCGCCTGACGGACAACTTCGTCGTCTTCTGGGAGGATGGCTTTGGCGACGACCTCTCCTCTCCGCCCGATCTCGACGGACACAAGATGGACGTTGACCTCGATAACCTCTGCGAGCGCCTCGAGACGTTCTACGACTATTACTACAACACCCTCCAATTTGCCCACGCAGGTTCTCTTTGCGACAAATATCGCATGATGGTCATGATCAACTATAGCCTCGAGGGCACCGCCTATGGCGGCGACTACGACGGCGTCATCGGCGCCCTTTGGGTGGCTCCCAATCGGTTGCAGGACAAGACGCTCAACTGCATCGCCCACGAATTGGGACACTGCTTCCAAAGCCAGATCATGTGCGATGGCGAGGGCGAGGCCTGGGGCGGCAGCGGTTTTTTCGAGATGACAAGCCAGTGGATGCTCTGGCAGGTGAACCCCAACTGGATTGGTTCCGAGCGCTACCATTGGGATGCCTTCTGCAAGAATACCCATAAGGCCTATCTGAGCTTCGAGAACATTTACCGCTCTCCTTATATAATAGAGTATTGGGGCATGAAGCGCGGGCTCACTTCCATCGGCGACCTCTATCGGGCTGGTAAGCGTGGCGACGACCCCGTCATCACCTATAAGCAACTTTACCACCTTTCGCAGTCAGCCTTCTGCGACGAGATGTACGATGCGGTCTGCCACATTGTCAATCTCGACTATCCCCGCTGTTGGAGTCTTACTCGTCCCTATGCTTGCCAGATGTCCACCGAACTGGATACGCTGGGCGACGGCTGGTATGCGCCCAAGGCCTCCAATGTGCCTGAGAACTATGGCTTCAATGTCATTCCGCTGGCTATGCCTGAAAAGGGTAGGAGGGTTACCGTGTCCTTCTGCACCACGGTGCCCTTTGAGCTGGGTGGTTTCCGCTGTGGCTTCGTCGTGGTGAACAGCGACGGACATTCCGTCTATAGTCCGATGCGTACGCTCTCTTCCAAGTCAAAGCTGGCGAAGATGTCGTTCGAGCTTGGCGCCGATGCCTCGAAGGTGTTTCTTGTCGTTATGGCTGCACCGGCCGACCACCAGCCACCCTTCCGCCGCCGTCGTCCCGTCGCGATGCCCGACGACCCCGTTCCCACCATCCCTACCGACCGCGAGCGGCCCGTGGAGCGTGTTCCCGTTCCATATCTCTACACGTTCAAGGCCGCCCTGCGTTGATGGCACAGTTCCTCTTCTCCCGTCTTCAATAGCGCATATAAACCGCTTCACCCTCTTTTCTGAACGGAAGAGGCCCTTCCGTCAGTTGACGAAACGTTCCAAAGTCCAGGTTGAAACGTTTCGTCAGCATTTTTCAAACGTTTCGTTTTGCGGTAAACGCCCCTTTCCCTGCAGCGAAAGGCCCTTTCTTCGTGTGGAAAGGCCTTTTCCTGTCGTAGGAAGGCCTTTTCCTGTCGTAGGAAGGCCTTTTCGCGCTGTAGGAAGGCCCTTTTCTCCGTTTTTTTGCTCTTTTTTCATGATTTTCTGAAAAAACTTGCAAAAATATTTGGAGGTATGAAAAAGTCAGTGTACCTTTGCACCCGCTTTTCGGAGGAAGAGCAGAGGAATCCCCCTCTTAGCCGAGGGCTCTTTTTTTCTGCGCCTTCTGAAGAGGCACCAGAGCGATCTTTGAAAGCATTTCCATACAGACGAAGTAGTACAAGAGCAGCCGTTCCTTGTCGCCCCGTAACCGGATTTCCGGTGAGTCAGGGAAGGCGGGCACGGCGTTGAAG
>Ga0129306_1000721_pt1 | contig 46901 bp, 33 predicted proteins | sample P827metagenome_FD_94438 | JGI IMG/M metagenome (GOLD analysis project Ga0129306, IMG submission 94438) | Capybara group fecal microbial communities from Wisconsin, USA - P827 metagenome | ecosystem: Host-associated > Mammals > Digestive system > Large intestine > Fecal | place: USA: Wisconsin... | reverse complement strand
GAGCTTGTCGGTCATGACCTTCCAGCCAGCCCAGTCAGCTTCGTCGAGACCGTCTTCAATGGAGAAGATGGAGTACTTGTCGATGAGCTTTTCGTAGAGCTTCACCATGTCGGCAGACTTGACAGTCTTCTTGGTGCTCTTCTTGAAGGTGTAGGTTTCCGGCTTGCCCTTCTTGGTGTTCTTGTCGCAGAATTCAGAAGAAGCAACGTCGAGAGCGATCTTGATGTCGGTACCGAACTTGTAACCGGCCTTTTCAGTAGCGGTCTTGAGGGCGGCGAGAGCCTTTTCGAGGGTCATCACGTCCTTGATTTCGTAACCGAACTTGTTCTTGGCGGGCTTGATAGCAACGCCCGGAGCAAAGCCACCTTCGTCACCGACGGTGGTGTCGAAGCCACCGTTCTTCAGCACGGACTTGAGGGCGTGGAAGATTTCGGTGACCATCTGGAGGCCCTTGGAGAACGTCTTGGCGCCAACCGGGGCGATCATGAATTCCTGGAAGTCGATCGGAGCGGAGGAGTGGGCACCGCCGTTGATCACGTTGCACATCGGGCACGGGAGCGTGAGCTTCTTGGTGCCATGGAGCTTGGCGATGTACTGGTAGAGCGGAAGGCCAGCGTCCTTAGCGGCAGCAACGCAAACAGCCATGGAAACGCCGAGGATGGCGTTTGCACCGAGGGTGTTCTTGAGCATGCGGTTGCCGTCGAGAGCGATCATGGCGTCGTCGACTTCGGTCTGCTTGGACGGATCCATGCCGACAATCTTCTTGGCAATCTTGGTGTTCACGTTCTTGACAGCAGTCTGCGTGCCCTTGCCGCAGTAAGTCTTCTTGTCGCCGTCGCGGAGTTCGCAAGCTTCGCGTTCACCGGTGGAAGCGCCGCTCGGAACAGCAGCGTGACCAACGATACCGTTGTCAAGAGTTACATCGACCTCGAGAGACGGATTGCCACGGGAATCCAGAATCTGACGAGCCCAAACTTTAGCGATTTTAGCCATTTTGTTAACCTTCTGTTAGGGTGAAAAATATTTGTTGCGCGAAAATATAGCAATAGAGAATAGAGGCCAGGGGCTAGAGGCTGGAGATATTCCTAAAAAAGACAGCTCTTTTTTTCTAGACAAGGGGGGATGCCTCCCCCTCTGCACCTACTTTTCTACCACGTGGCCGGAGAGCTCCCGGAAATCGTTGGTTTTATACAAAGTAACTCCAGGGGAAACCAGGTGGTACACCGACTGCACGGCGAGCGCTTCCAGGTTGAACTCGAAGGAATCCAGGCGGATGCGGTAGCTGTCCGTAGAATTGTCGAACGAGACCATGTAAGGCGGGCGCGGAATCTTGCCCTGGTTCGCAAGCGACATCAGCTCAACTCCGACTCTATCATTAGACACCACCCACGCATCCACAGGCGGGATTCTCTTCACGAGCGACATTAAAATCTGCCTATAGCGAGCGTGCGCATGCGGTTCCAGCGAAAAGTCATAAGGGCTCGCATGCGATGCATCGGTCGCCTCGAACACCTCGAGCCCCACCTTCTTGAGCCCTTTCAAGCGGTCCCTCGACCACATGCTCATGTGATACGGAGACACAAAGGCAATCCTCGTCAAACCCTTTTTCTTCAAAAAACGCCCGACAGTGCGCCCCGGAAATTCACCAAAAGCGAGATTAAAAAACGCAAATCGCTTCTCTTTTTTCAGCGCACGCGGGATATCGTACAGCGGGTGTTCCCACCACACCGCCACCGGAAAGCGCGTACACGCCAGCTCCGCAAAAAGGCGATTCACGTTGAACACCAGCATCGTCGAGACGACCGCGCCAAAACACCCGCGGCAATCTTCCATATCCACACGGTTGCCACCCGCATCCAGGAACACGCAGCCATCCTCGAAATAGCCGAGCAGCTTGACCTTGAGATTGTTGCGGTGCGCCTCCGCATATACCTTCTGCATGAACGTGAGCTCGCGTTCGCCGAGGCAGCTGAAGTCCCCGCCCGGGTTGCAACGCATGATCAGCAGGATCTCCTTTAGTCTCGCCTCCGACATGCGCCGCGCATTCGCAAACCAGTAACGCCCACGCCCCTTGCGTTCGAGCACGCCCTTGGCCCGCAGCGCCTCGAGCGTGCGCCGCAGTGTGCCCGCAGAAGTCTCGAAAGACGCGCACAGGTCCTTTATGGAAGGCAGCGGGCCATCCGCAGAAATCTTCCCCGATTTCCAGCCCTCCAGCAGCAGGCGCTCCAGGCGGGCGCCCTCGCGCTCGTGGACGGCAACCGCAATCTCGGGCTTGCGGCCCCAAAAGTAGCCGTTACCGTGCTCCGCATAAACCCGCCCCTGGGCGACCAGGCTCTTGTACGCCCGGAAAACCGTGAACGTCGACGCCCCCGAAGACGCCGCCACCTCGCGCACCGAAGGGAGCCGGTCCCCGTCCTTGAACCCCGACGATTCAATCCACTTGCAAAAATCCTCGACAGTCATGGTGAGCCTCAAAAAGAACAGTAGATACAGTTTGGAGGAAATATAAGATTTACAGAACGGGAATCTTTTTTGAGCTACCGAGATTTCCTCGGTAGTTGAACTGTTTACAAAATGGAAATTCATGCGGTTCAAAAAGCCTATTTTGCCAAAATATAGGTCGAAAATTCGCCAAAGTCTTGGTTAAAAACTTGCCAAAGTCTTGGTTTTAGATTATATTGGCAGTTTATTCTTACCGGTTCCGCGGTCCCACCCGATACATCAGAAATTTCCCATTCCGGAACAGGCCGTATTTCGAGAATGCTCATGCGGCCCATGTCGCTTTTTGAATCGGGGGAATCCAACGGGAGCGTTTCCCTTGAAGGCCTGTTCAATACGGATTACGAAGTTTCCGCCTCTGTAGAATCCGACATAGAAAAACTCGCGTTCTTGATATGCCGTGGCGGTTGGCCGAAAGCGGTAGGCAAATCCGTCAAGGTCGCACTTCAACAGGCGCTGGATTATTACGATGCCGTCGTGAATTCGGACATTTCTCGAGTTGACGGCAAGGAGCGCAATCCCGAGCGGGCCAAGCTCCTTATGCGCTCGTATTCTAGGAACATCGGGTCGCAGGCAAAATTCGAAGAGATCCGTCAGGATATTCTAGGCAACGATGTTGATTCGTTCAGCATTGACACATTGTACGACTACTTGAATGCGCTCAAGAAAATTTTTGTGGTAGAGGACGCGCCCGCATGGAACCCGAATCTCCGTTCAAAGGCGGCCATCCGAAATACGGACACGCGCTACTTTGTCGACCCGTCAATCGCCACCGCCAGCATGGGCCTTGGCCCCAAGGATCTAATTAACGACCTAAGCACCATGGGGTTGCTTTTTGAGAATCTTTGCGTCCGAGACCTGCGCATTTATGCACAATCTATTGGTGGCGAAATTTATCATTACCGCGACAAGAGCGGGCTGGAATGCGATGCGGTAGTTCACCTACGTAACGGCTCCTACGGGCTTGTAGAAATCAAGCTCGGTGGCGACAAGCTAATTGAAGAGGGCTGCGCGACCTTAAACAAATTCGAAAAAATCATCGACACGACTAAAATGAAATCCCCCAGCTTCAAGATGGTTCTGACCGGCGTCGGGAACTACGCATTCAAGCGCCCTGACGGTATTCTTGTTGTGCCCGTAAGGAGCCTGGGAGTTTAATTGGTTCTTTCTAAAGTCTATTCACAACCTCTGGAACAATGAAACAACCTCAAGAAAGTCGGTGGAGTAGCCGCTGGCGCGTTGCTGGTGGTAATTGCCGGCGGGAAGATGAGGAAGAAATAAGCCCTTAATTGATCTTCTTCCCGTTAATACGCTGAATATGCGATTCTTTTTCCGCCTCGGACACATTTGAAAAAGGGACAAGCTTTTGGTACAATTGCTCTATTTGGTCAATCGAAAGAGCCGTTGACGTTGTGCATATTTTTTTCACAAGAGTGTCCCTTAAATTATGCCGCCGCAAGATAAATGTAGAGGCGTTATCTGGCGGCACTTTTTTGAGTTGGCAGCGTTCGCTAAAGACAATGAAGGAATAATATTGCAGGTTCTGGCCAAGGACACGCTTAAGCGCCGCTATATGGCCGCGATTCTGCCAAAGAGGATTGTAGAAACGACGCTTCTCGCGTGGATTAAGTGACTGAGTCCATTCCTTCTGCTCTGCAGATCCAAAAATAAAGCCCGCATAATTCTTGCTTTCAAAAACATAGATTCCAGTCTCATGAATCAAGACGATATCAACCTCGGTTGTTCCATCAGAACTATGAAGGTATATATTATTCAAAATTTTGTAAAAAGATTGAGTTTCCCCGCACGCCTTCACAATCTGCTTTATAGTCAGAAATTCTCCGTACGGGCCAAGGTTCTCTTCTCCAGGGTGAATATTCAGCCAATCGTTCACATTATAAGGGCTCTGCAGGACTAACGACTCGTAATATTTCTGATTTTCCTTAATCTTGTTTTGTTCAGCAAATGAGCGATTCCCTTCCAGTTTCGGAGGAACATAGGCAGGAGCTCCCACGCTCTTTTGCGACATAATCGAAACCAGCGCAAATAACGCGATAATCAAAAATGCCAGGATTATAATAATGCCCATGGTACAAAAATAAGCTATTTTGGAAGGAAATAACGAAAACTATTTTTTTCCCTTCTTAAGAATACTCACTGCGTGGCAAGCGTAGAATATTTTGTTGTGCCTATATGCAGCATCTTTAAAATTGGCAAACACCCTTTTTACTTCTGGATACCGCCTAAAGAGATCTTCTTCTGTAAACATTCCTGATACACGACTTAGCGCATTCGGAGAGGGTAACCTTAAACAATCCGGCTCAGTAAAATTGAATATAGATTTTGCTATAGAACCGCAACATATAACCCTTTTGATATCGCCGCCCAATTCCTTCCACATTTCCTGCCACAACGCCCTTGACTGTCCTTGCATCTCATCATTGGGATTCACATTTTTCCCATTTTCTCTTAATGACCAAAGGCAAGCATTACAAACTGCCGTCTGATATGGGTCTAGATTAAGAGCGGCCTTCAAAGCCAAAGGAATAGAGCCGTCTTGCCATGGTTGAATTTGCAGGTTTGAATATGGATACGAATCGTCATAATTTTTCAAATCATCCTGATCTGGATACAAACGACAAATTTTTTCCAATTCCTCAAAATCTCCATAATCATCCACATTTAAATTCTGTGCCTCCGCAAGCACAAGAACACCATTCCAATTATCGGGAATATATGGAATATAAGGGGTATCGACAACTATCTTTGTTGAACCTTTATATGCGCCATAACTTTGGCAAATTTCTATTAATTTTTTGCGGAGTTCTCGAATGTACATTTTGTTATCCCTTTTATACAGCCTTATGCTCTGCATTCTTTTTCCAACACCTGAATTCATCATCTAAGCAAATCATAATCATCACAAGTAGTTTTAGTATTTCAATATAATCCCTGTGTATTTGCGGGTCATTTGGGGAATAGGCTCCGTGCAGATAACGGTTGCGGATAGCAAGACCATTCTTATAGCTATCGGACCAAACGAATGAGATGTATTTTTGCTCATTCGTTGAGAAAAGAGAATCGCTGGCAACAATCACGTTTTTCGCAATCAATTCATCAATACACCGCCGTTCTTCAGGATTCAGCGGCAAGATATTCAATACGTCGTTATCGTAGATATCCTTTAGAAGATCGCATTTCGTTTTGTTGTACTCAACAAGCCCTTCTTTAACCGAAATGCAATCTGCATCAATCAGATATTGCAAAAGTTCCCGACATTGCGAATCAAAATTATCATACGAAATTTTTTCACCTTGTAAGCGTTCATAAAAGTTTTTGTATTTATCACCGGATGTTTTTAAGAGACAATATATAGATAAATGTTGACTAAAAAGAATATTAAATACGGCATATCCCTCTTTAGCCGGATAGACATGTTTTCGTTCTGATAAGCTTTTCAACTCATCCCAGTTACCGACAGGAGATGAAAATGTATTCAGCAAGTTCGAATTCACATTTCCTTCCTGGAACATCTTATAGATTTTCAGAATCCGCTCAATTTCCGGAAGGATAATCTTTATTTTCTCAAGGTCTGTGGTTTGAATACTCGGTGGGTCAAAAGAAAAGTCCTTTATCCCATAGGCCAAAGGTAACCAATCTTCAAAAAAACATTTGAAAACATTTTCAAAATACACCCCATTTTTCCAAAGTTCATTTCGGTAAGAATCTAGAAGTGCTCCATACAAAAGATCACGAAGCACCATTGCAAAGCAATCCTTTGGATAAACTTCTTTGTTATCCGTAGGAACACCCATATCCACAAAGAGCAACCGATCCCTTTTATAAAAGGGAAGCGCTGAACGACTGTTATTATCCGTAAACCTAAAGCCCGTTTTAAGCATTAGGGATATAGATTGGAAATCAAGATGAGTCTTCACCCATTCCGAGCTGCCCTCAACAAGCATCAGTTGTTTTTCTTCTGTGTACCGGATTGGAACATCCATTGAAGGAAGAAATGAAACCTGAACACCGACGCGTCGTAATGTTATTTGCTGCGCAAACCACTTTTCATAAGCTTCCTTCGCCATCAGCCGGAGTTCTTCATCAATCTTCGGTTCTGCATTTCTTGACGCATTCTGAATTTTCTTTAAATAATTGACGTTAAAACAATCACTCCCTATATAAGCTTTCACCATTTCTCTTTTGTCTGAATCAGACAAGGCCTTGGGCCAATAAACCGTTTTCTTGGGTTTGAACAGGGCGTGTTCAATTAGCAGTTCTGTTGCGATTTTAGACTTTTTTATTGCAGGTATTAATTCTGCTGAAAATCGATTAACAATTTTTTCATGCAGTAATACATCATGCAGTTCACTTGCATGCGTTTTCAGCCATTCTGCAAAATTACCATTAGACAATGACTTGAAAATACCAAAATCAGCAACGGATTGCCAAAAAACAGAGCGATATTCATATTCAATAGAATCGTACTCGCTGACAAATTTCTGGCCAAGCCAAGGAGCTATAAAACGGGAAATTATTGAAGGGAATTTATCAACCGTATTTTTATAGCGATTTATTCTTTCGTCATCCCAAGAACGCGAGAACATTTCATTTTTGATATATAATCTGATAGACTCCAATTCAAGAATATCATTGATGTCCTCACATACAGCATTCTCGTCAAATGTATCTAAAACAGTCTCTGCTAGAGACAGATGATGACCTGCAGCAAGGTCTTCTTTGCTATAGAACACGACCCGTTCCCGTTTCATTTAGTTACTTCTATAATTTCCAGATCTGGCAAATATCACCAATCAAATTCTTTTCTCTTTTAAAGATTTGTCTTTCATCCCAGGACAAGTTCTTATCATATACATTCTTTATAATATCATCTGCCGTTATGGACAATGTTGCACAATTTTTATAACCAGCCTTGCCCTTTTTGCCTTCTACCTTTTCTCTAAAGGAATCGTTTTGCAAAGATTTATTCAATTTAGATTTCAATAAAGTCATATTTCCAATAGAACAAACCTTAGCGTCTCTTATATTTTTTACTTCTGAATCGTTAACAGGATAAGCAGCGTCTTCCTTATCATAACAAAGAACATCAATCCACTTAGATCCTTTTTCGTCCCATTTTTGTGGCATAATATGTTCAAGAGTATAGTTGTAATCCAAATTCTGTAAATCTTCGTCGCTTTTTTCCTTCACGTGTTTTTGTTCTCTTCGATACAATTCTACGAAAAACAACAGCAAGGTGGCTTTCTTATTTTCGACATTTGTGCTCAAGCACTTTTGCACTTCAGCATCATTTAATATATGCTTGCCATCGCCCCCATCGAGAACTCGCTCAATAGATTCGGTCGTATTTTTTATAAGCAACACAGCGCTTTTATTGTAGTTTTTTGAAGACGCATTAATAATGAATCGGCGAACAACAACCATTTCCAATTCCTCTAGTTTCTTCTGTTGTTCGGCTGCATCGGAATTCTTTAAAACATTTAGCACGTATGGTATAAATGCGACAGGGGCAATTACGTTTAATATTAAAGCAAGCCTCTTTTTGTAATCGGCAAAAGAAATGGCTTTTTCCGATTCATCCATAAACTCTCGATACAATCTAGCATATTCACATATTTCTTCAATTACGCTCTTGACATCATCGCAAGATTCCAACAGAATTTTATATACTCCGGGAAGATCAGTTTGTTTCACGCCCTTTACAGTGGGATCAAATTTCTCTTTTATAATCGCGTAAGCACTCAACAATATTTCACAATTTGTGCGCGACTGACTACCAATGCCTTTAATATCATTCCAGAATGTCAAATTATCTATATTTTCAAATTCGGCATTCCAAGATTCATTGTAAAAATTGATTACTTTTTTATCATCATTTATCTTTTGTCTCAACGCTTGGAATAGTGTATTTTTAATCAATTCAGCAGCAGTCAGACGAACACCTGAACTATTAATCGTATCAAATAGTTCTTGCTCATTCTTGTCAGACGCATCAAGCGTGATTTGAACAAATAGATTGTCCATTTTTAAAAGAGTATCATAGATTTTTCGTTTTTTTTCATCATCAATATTTGACAATCGCTCTCTAAAATAGCAGTAACAGTCAAATAGACCAGAATCAAATTGCTTCGACGCTATTTTTTCTTCTGCTTTTTTTATAAATTCTTGCGACTGTGACCATTGCTCTATTGTAGCACCATCTTCATCAGAAACAATTGTTCCCATAATTTCTTTATATTGGGCATCATCATTATACGACAGGCTTATCTTCTGAACATATTCGTATGTTTCTTGGAATTGATAAAAAAGGACCTGCTTGTATTTATCTTGATTCTTGTTTTTTATTTTAAGGTCACTAAAAGAATCAAAGATGGCTTTAAAGAAGAGAGATATCGTTGTCAGCCTTTGCTGACCATCGATTAATTCATATTTGTTAATTCGGTATCCAGAACCTGGAGCCTCTATTTCATTACGCTGTTTGACAATGATCGTTCCCAAATATTGTCCATTTCCGTCCTCCACTATTTTCATTATGGAATCATACAGTTTATCCCACTGTGTAAGCTTCCACACATAGGGCCTTTGGAAGAAAGGTATTTCAATTAATCCACCATTACTAAAAATGGTACTCAATGTCGTTTTAGGTTCAATAACCATCCGTCTTCCTTTTTTAACCTTTTACAATAACATTCAACGCCTGACAAACATCATCAAATTCCTAATGTCATTACTTTGACTTCTTATATTTTACATCAAGAATTTTACACAACTTTTTGACGATTTGTTCTTTTCTATAATCATAGAAATCATCAAAATGATCCAATTCCAATTTTTTAGGTAAAAAATTTTCTTTTCTAAAACTCTTTGCCTTTGCTGCTTTCATTGCTTCCACATATTCAGCAATAGGAGTCTTAGACTTTTCCTTGTTATGCAATCCCATCAAAAGTTGCAGGTTTGGCAATTGATTCCGCATTTCCAACCAATCCTCTAGACGATCTTCGCAACCACATTCGGCAAGATTCTCTTTAGTAAAACCGGCCTTGGGATGGATATGATCCATATGATATTTTATGTTCTTGTCGCTATAGTTTGCCGAACCCATTTGCGAAAGTATATAATAGGCACGAGCCGTTCCATACATAGTGTCATCAACAACATCCTCAATGTCGTAAGAATTCTTTAAGAAAAATTTTCGAACAAAAGATTTTTTGCTTTTCAATTCGTTATAATTAAACGTCTTTTTAAGTTTAAACTGACGATTGATTTCGTCTCGCATATTGCTGAGAACATTATCACTGTTTCCGCCAAAGGTGCCAAAAATTTGAGATGATACATAATATTTTTTGAATTGATTCAATTCTTTAGTACTTGGATTTTTTCCTTTCAGCATATAAAAATACAGAATCGGAATTAAGGCGTTCTCAGACAAGCCTTTTATTCCATCTATATAGCCTATACAACTCAAGAATTCCGGATTAATTAATCGGTCAACAGCTATTTTTATGTCGGGCCAACAATCTATTATCTTTTTTATGTTTGGTTTTGTAAAAGATTTAAGATTATACTTTACAGGAAGCCCGGATAGATAAAGGCACGATCTCATTACAAAATCTTGAGATAAATCTGAAATTTTATCTCGGAGGGATTCCATAACCTCTTTTATTTCTCTTTTTCCCTCCTCTTTCCAGATAAGCATAAGATTGGAGAAAAGTAATTCTGCTTTTTTCAGCTCCGTGCCTCCAGTGTTTACTCGAGTAAATACATCACATACAGTTTCAAGGTCTTTTAAGGGATAATTTATTTCATAAAAGGAAAGTCCAAATTTGTTATACACCATTTCAAACAAGCGCTTCAAATGCGCTTTAACAACACCTGATTTTCGATTCCAATTATCCCCGATTTCTTTTTTCAACTCTGCTATACTATTTTTATACCCTTTCTTCTCTCCAGCCGAGTAAATTCGCCCCAAGCGGAACCAATAATGCGTTTTTTTGTCAGCTCTTGCCGACATCTCTGTCATAAACGCAAATAATTCAGAGTCCTTACTTGGTTTATTGTTGTAAAGATCAAAATACAAATATTTCTCTATAAAATTTGAATCAATATTTTTTAAGCCTTTCCCAGGTTTCTTGGCCCTGAATGAGCCACGTAATCCAATAAATAATGAAGTCAATCTTTGTTGGCCATCAAGAACCACGGAATATTCTCCGTTTGAATCTAAATCTCTTCTTTGTTCCGCAATTTTTTTCACATGTTCTTTCGGTGTTTTTTCAAATTCAAACAGAGGCAATTCTTTTGCATTCCAATTTTCAACCTTCCAAATAATAGAATTGCCTACAGGATAATCCCTATATAGAGAATCAAACAAGCCAATAATTTGCCGTTCTTCCCAAACAAAAGATCGTTGGATTGAAGGCAAAAAATATTTCACATTCAGATCATCAACTACGCTTTTTATTGAATGTTGACAGATTTTCACTTTTCACTCCTTCATTCTAATTCAGTTTATCAAACACCTTTGAAACGACAAATGCATACATGGTGACAAGAATGTGCGTTGCAAGCTTTATTTCGTTTTCATCGGCATTGGGAGCAAGGTGGGCTTCATCATTTCGCCAGTTGTGCACTTGTTCCAGGTATCTTTGGAAATTCGCATAACGGGAGTCTCTGTTATTCCGCAAGTTCCAAAGGAACGGGAAAGCCTTTTTGATATCCATAAAGGCTCCGTTAATAGGTGAATCAGGGGCATTACTCTTTTCTGGTCCTTCCGTAAGCCAATAGACCTTCTTCAAGAATACTTCATACTTGGAAATAAGGCAATTAAAATGTCTGCGTCGGTCCACAACGCGCATGTTTTCCTTACAGTAAACCATATTCAGCGAATCATTTATAAGATCGTTCGCACCATCTAATAATGGAATGGTTTGTTGCGCCACCGTGGTCAACAGCAGCAAAGCAATGTCATGAGGTTCCTTGACGAAATTCCGAATGGGTTCAAATTCAGGGGCAATGTCGTCCCCTAGACGTTGACAAAGAGTGCTCAAATTAAAGGGAACGTCCTTTTCATCGCTAGTTATACTCGCCAAGTAGTTATAGAGCCCATTGATATAATCCTTGCCGATAGGCGAACTCTTATCCACAATTTTTGAGAGGAAATCTAACAGGTCGTTAGATTCGTCTCCAATCTTATTCACAACCTTTTCTTTAAGCAAAGCAACAAGGTCGTTATAATTGTTGTCCGCACGGAATGCTTCATGCAACTCGCTATCGGTAGAAACATCAAGCGTAATGGGCTTGATTACGTCTTCATGTTCTGCGAAATAATCCCTAGATGTAGAATTGACAATGTCCAGAATTTCGTTTAGGCGGGCCTTTTCATCTACCGGCTTTTCTTTTATCTTGTCGTAGCGAGGTTTAAGCGCTTCACCTTCGCCCATTTCTATTTTGCCAGTAAAGGTTTCGTGGTCCACCTTGATTTTATTAAGGTCTATACGGCTAAGGATTTCCATTGGCAAGACTTCTTTCGTATAAGGAAGATAGCCGTAGAGAGCCTTCAGGAACAGAAATTCCTTTTCAAGATCCGTATCGATAAAATCCATCAATTGGGCAAGAAAACCGTAACCGCGCATGTAGCGGCTTACTTCTTTACGGAACTTATCCTTTGTAGCGTCGTCAAGATTAACGACATTCTCGTTGACTATTTCGGTAAGGATGCTAATGCATTTTTGGGGTTCCTTGCCTAAAAGAATTTTCACGACATCGTCAACCTGAGACTGCGTATAAACATGGTAACCGCGAAGCTCTGACCTATAGGAGTAAAGTTTTTCCGGATCAAAGTTTCCGTCAAGACTAGAGCCGTAATGATACCTGTCAAACGCCTTTTTGATTTCGTCTTTATCATTGCGGAAATCAATGACAAGCGTATCGTCTTTCCCGGGGCAAGTGCGGTTCAAACGGCTCAAGGTCTGAATGGCCAGGATATCCCCGAGGCGTTTATCGACATACATGGTATGCAACAAATCTTCGCTAAAGCCGGTCTGGAACTTGTCAGCCACAATCAGAATGCGATATTCATTCAGCTTAAAGGCTACGCGGATTCCATTGTCCTTCAAGCCAGTGCCATTGAGCGTTTCTTCTGTAACATTTGTGCCGTTATATTCAACAGAACCCGAAAATGCACCAAGAGTCTTTATCTTGCCGTTATACTTGACCTTTATGATTTCGTCTATCAGATGTTTATATTCTACCACTGCCGCTCGAGATTCGCACACGAGCATCGCTTTAGCCTTGTGGTCAATCTTGTCAAAGGTATTTTCCATAAAGTGGGCGACAATAAAGTCCGCCTTGTCTCTCATTACCTTCGGTTCTCGACCAAGTTGCTTTAATATCAGTCGAACGGATTTTTTCTTCTCGTATTCGTTCGGGTCAACAATTTTTTCGACTTCGCCATTTTCATCGGTAAGTTGGATTTTGCCATCCCCGTTTTCTTTTTGCCCCTTCTCCACATATTCAAACAGTGTAGAATAGGTCGTATAATTTTGCAGAACATCAAGAATGAATTTTTCATCGATGGCCTGACGCATAGAATACAGGTCGTGCGCTTTTCCACCTATACCGAACTGCGCGTATGTTTTGTCCTTGGGCGTTGCAGTAAACGCAAAGAAAGAAATATGCGGCATCTGTTGGCGTGTTGCCTGCATATAGGCAAGCATTGCATCTACAGAATCCTCGCAATTTGCTTCGTTCTTTTCTAGGACATTTTTTACTTCTGCATCCGTAGAAAGTGCCTGAATCAAGTCCTTTGCACTTTCTGCACCCACGGCCGTGTGGGCTTCATCGATGATTACGGCATAAGTCCTGCTTTTTTCGCGTTTGAGTTTTGCAAGCGCATACGCAAATTTTTGAACAGTGCAAACAATGATGCGTCCACCGGCATCGACAGCATCAGCAAGATTCTTCGAGCCTTTGCGAATGTCCTTAACAAGGCCATTAACCGTGTTAAAGTTATTCACATCATCGGCCATATTGGCGTTCAATACAATACGGTCGGTGACCATAATGATGGAATCAAAGACATTGTTCCCGTCCGGCTTGATTGCATTTGCCAACTGATGAGCCAGCCAAGCCATGGATTTTGTTTTTCCGGAACCTGCTGAATGTTCGATAAGATAGTTATGCCCTGGGCCTTCTGTTTTACACAATGTCAAAAGCTTTCGAACGGCGCGCAACTGATGATACCGCGGGAACACAGTTACATTCTTCTTTTTGCCGTCCTCGTCCGTTTCATCGTAATTCTTGATAAAATGCTCGAAAATGTTCAACAAGCTATCTGCTTGCCAAATATCCTGCCACAAATAGGCGGTAGAATACTCCCCATCTATAGGCGGATTCTTTGTCTCGCGATTGAAGGGCAGGAACCGCGTACTTTGCCCAGCAAGACGAGTTGTCATAAATGCGTAGTTATTATCTACAGCAAAATGGACCAAGCAAGTTTTCAGGAATCCATTGTGGTCATCTTTAGGATTGCGGTCTTCTTTATACTGCTTTATGGCATCCGTATAATTCCAATGCGTTGAAGAAAGTTCATTCTTCAATTCGCACGTCATAAATGGGAGACCGTTGATCAAAAATACCAAATCAATCCGGTCTTTTTCGTGGTCACCGGTATCGGTGTAGTGGAATTCCTGAATAACCGCAAAACGGTTTTGGCGGTAGAGTTTTACGAATTCACTATCTTCTTGAGCCTGCTCCGGTTTATACTGAACAAACTTTAATTTGACACCCTTGATTTTGAATTCCTTATCGTCAATACCATTGAGGATATGGATAAGGCTTTCGTTTTCAAGGCGCTCTTTGTAACGCTTAATGACGGCGTCAAGAGCCTCTTGTTCATTAGAAAATTTATGGCAAACCTTGCCCCAATTTTCTGCCTGTGCCCGCAAGAAACGAAGAAGTTCTTCGCGGTCGCAAAGGTCTTTAAGGCTAAAGTCCGAAGACTTGCGTTCAATATAGAAATTTTTGCCAGCAGTCAAGCACTCAACAATATGCTGCTGGAAATCTTTTTCCGACGGATTCAAACCGTTCATAAAAAACCTCGTTTATAAAACTTTTAACAGACCTTGCGTTTACCCGTGACGCACTCTGTAATAATTGACTGTTTGTATTCTTTTAGCAATTCAATCTGATGTTCAATTTTTGATATTTGAGAATCAATTGCGGAACACCTATGCTCCAAATACGAAATGATTGACAACTGCTCTTTAAGCGGTGGCAAAGGTATAAAAATACTTTTTAGTGTATCAGTATAAATTACTTCAATAGTGGTTGCATTACTATTAAGAAATACATTGGTTTTAAAACAATCAGATTCGTTAATAAAAAATTTAGCCCATTGCAACGAACATTTCTTTTCGTTAATTCTTAAAGCAATCAAACAAGGGTGAAGAACTCCCATTGGAGCTGTCTTTGGCAAAAGAGAACACTTGCCAATTGTTCCTCTAGAAGTTACAAGCAAATCATTTTCTTTTGTAAAGAAACTCTGTAAATCCTTAGCTTTAGCAGATGTTACATAAAATTGAACATCATCAAAACAATCATCTATAACATTGCGCTGATTATATACACGAACATCACCTTCTTCACGAAGGTCTTCTCCCTTCAGTTGAGAACCAAAAGGACCCGTCTTTATTGAATATTTTTCATCTTTGCAAATATATTTCAATTTCATCAATTTCCATTTTTCAGGAATATCGCCAATCCACTCAATGCCAGAAGGTTTTAATTCAACATTTTTGTCAAGACCCTTAGTTACGGCATTTGTGATGATGGACTGTTTTAATTCTTTCAGAAGTTCAATTCGTTTCTGTTGCACAGAGAGCACATTATCAATCTTCGCACATTTAGCATCAAGGTAAGACGCAATGGCAACCTGCTCATCTTTGGGAGGAACTGCAATTTTATTGTCGCCCAAGTCAGTTTGAGTCATGCTTGGTCGTGCAGTATCCGTCAAGTAATAGTCGAAAGGGAATGTCAAAGCCTGATAATACATATACTTGCAAGAGACATTCTTTTGGGGAATAGCATAAAACATTGTATCTATAGCCCAAAATTTTCCGTTGTAATAAAGCGGTTTATCGACAGTCCCCTTTCTTCCTAAAAAGACGACCTCTCCGTCATACATATACTTTTTGGCAAAAGCAAAACTACCACCTGAACCAAATACGGGATAACCATCTGAATCTTCGATGTTCTTGTAGTCTGCTCCATTATTAATTGTCATACAATATTTAAAAGGCTTAATATCCCATTTTTCAGGAATATCACCAATCCATTCAATGCCAGAGGGCTTGTAAGCATTGTATCTTTTCATTACTTGTCCTCTTGCATCAATGCTTCAAAATCGGCATCCGCTTCTGCTTCCAAAGCCTTCAAATCAGCAAAGATTTCTTCGTTGCTGCGCAGGGGCTTATACACATAAAACAACTTGGTGAATGGAAACTCTACACCAATCTTGTCCTTAGACCTATCCATCCATGGCTTATCTACAAAAGGAACAACTTCGCGTTCAAAGTATTCGTTAATATCCTCTTTTTTGGGAATATCTTCAAAATCGTTCAAATCCGTATTCGCCACATATCCAGATTCAGGCTTCCCTGGCGTAGCAAAAATTGCCGGGGCATCTTCATCTACTACGGCCAATCGCCGAACATCCTTAGCAAGTGCAGCAGAAACATTCTTGCCTATAATTTCCTTTATCCTGTCAAAGAATTCAGCATCATAGAATTCGCCATTCAACGATTTTTCATCCTTAAATCTTTCGAGGCTTTTCTTTGCGCCTGCCGAAAGGCCTTCCCACTGCTGGTTCAATTTTTTCTGAAAATCAATAAATTTCAATTTTGATGGACGGCAAATAGCAACTCTCGTGTAGAAGAATTCATCGTAATCCAAAAGCTTTGCCACTTCAGTCTTCTTACCATCAATTTCCATTGACGCATTTTTGTAATTCTTGTAAAGTTTCAGAACCTTCTCTATTCCCTTCTCGCTAATTTCAAATCGCTTCTTACCAATATTGCGTTGCAACAAACTTGCAAACGCATCCTTGTCACTAGCGTCAATAAAAAGAACCTTATTTTTCTTGTTTTCGGGGCGCTTATTGTCCAAAATCCACAAGTATGTCGAGATGTCTGTTCCATAGAATAGGCTCTTGGGCAGGGCAACGATGGCATCTAACAGGTTGTTATCAAGGAACGACTTGCGAATATTGCTCCAGCCACCACCAGGATCACCATTAAACAAAGGCGAACCATTTAACACTATTCCGATTCGCGAGCCACTTTTATCCATCTTAGAAATCATGTGCAGCAAGAACAGCAAGGACCCATCCGTAGTACTCGGAAGCCCAGCATCAAAACGGCCACCCTTCTTTTCATGTTCTTTTTTAATAACATCTTCAACTTTACTCCAGTCTGTTCCAAAAGGAGGGTTCGCAAGCATAAAGTTGAACGAACGAGAAATTTTATCATCCGAAAGAGTGTTCCCTTGACGGATTTGGTCTTCACTTACAAGGTCGCCCTTGATTAACAAATCCGACTTTGCAATGGCATAAGTCTTGTGGTTTAGTTCCTGACCATAAAGGTTGATTTTTGCATTCGGGTTGTTGGTGGCTTGCAAAATAAACCTTTTGCCTTCCGTCAACATGCCTCCGGTTCCGCAACAAGGATCATAGATATTGAATATCTTGCCCGGTTCATTCAGTTCGCGTTCCTTACCCGCCATAACCAGGGACACCAGCAAGTGAACAATTTCGCGCGGTGTGAAGTATTGCCCCGCATGAGCATTTGCCGATTCCTTCGATTTCTGAATAACGATTTCAAAGATTGTTCCCATCTGCGCATTGGATACAGAATCGGGATGAAGATCCAATTTGGCAAATTCCTCCGTCACCTGATAGAGGAGTTTCGTTGTTGCCAAATCTTTATAGATATCAGTAATATCTGCTTCGGCATCACTCTCAAGAGAGTCGTCCTTCATTTTTATCACAAAGTGCAAAAGAATATTCTTAACATTTGGCGTAAATCCATCAAGATACGTCTTGAAATTTTCTGTAATCTTTGCAGGTTCTTTGAGAATCTTTTCAAGAGACAATCCCGACAAGTTGAAAAAAGTGAGATTATGCTTCTTCATAAGAACCATGAGCTTGGTATCTTTGACCCCGTCTGGAGCAGCATCGTATTCCTTCTTGATTTTTTCGTACTTGCTATCAAGGACACAGTCAAGACGACGCAACACCGTAAACGGAAGAATCACGTCTTCGACTTCTGCATCGCTATAATCATCACGAATGATTTCCTTAATGTTCCAGATTGTCGAAGCAAGCTCGTTTTCGGTCATAGAAATTCCTTATTGCGGTAAAAACTCATGGTAGCAATTCGCATGAACCATATATATGCATAATATACCTTCTTATTGAACGATTACGGTGGAAAATGCGGGATTTTTGCAGGAAAACACACGTTTGCGAACGTTTTAACAAGTGAATCGCTCAAACTGCATTGCCTGAAATAAATTTTGAGGGTAAAACACAAGAAAAAGGCCGCAAAAAAGAACCAAGGGATTGCTGCCAATTTTAGCATTATAAAAACATACAAATGCTATATTTTAAACAAAGTTATAAAGGAAACATGAATGTCTGAAAACAACGATTTCTTAGTTTTTGATTGGATGGTTAAAGATACCCACTTAGAAGAGAAGTTCAACCCCAAAGAACAGAATTTACTAAAAGAAAATCTAGATGCGAATGACGATGAATTCGAATATAGCGATTATATATTCCAAATGCATTCTGTGGTAAATACATGTGTATTCGATAAATTACGCGAAAGAAGAGAGTTTGCAGAAGAGCGGGAAAAAATTTCTTCAGAAATTCTAGAATTTGACACCCATGTTTTAAAAGCAGTCCAATGCTTAAAACTGATATCAAGTGCAATTTATGAGTTTGAAATAAAATTTCAAGAATTTCGTTCACAAGAGACAATCTCTTCTCTTGATGAAATAGCAGAAAGAATATGGATAACATTTCGTCGTTGGTATACATCATTTCCTCCAGTGACATATAGACATTATCTAAGAATATCTTTGTCAAAGGCCATAAAAATTTTTAAACAAAATGGGGAATGGCATATAATAGACTTTTGGTTGGAAAAAATTAGAGAGAGCATTCAAAGAAAAGCCAATATGATTATTAATTGTGCCTTTTCCATCTTTCACCTCGATTTATGGGAAGCATTTGATGCATGCGAAGAAAATGGATATAACCTGGAATGTTCAACCGAATTAAAAGAACGCATTTCTCAATTGTCCAACAACAGTATTGATGCAATGGAAAAATTGCGAACGTTAGTTGATGGATATATTAAAATTAAGAAAAAAGGATGCGTTGCAATATGTTTTGTGGATGATGAAAAAAAATTTTATTCGTTAAGTGGAACAATCGAATACATGGGATCTTGTGCCAAAATAAAAAAGAATCGTCAAAAATTTGATTCCACTATAGCTAAGCTTTCTCCAAGTAAGGATTTCATCCATGCTGATTTAACAGATAAAGTTAAGTACTACGGTCATAGATTCAATATAGATCACAACAATCCATATTTCTCGAAACCCAAAACAGTTTGTAACGCAGACAAAGATCCAGATTTTGAAAGCGGTGATGTATCTTGTTGCGAACGTAAAATTATGGCCGCAGAACCAGATGCTGAAAAATACGAATTTTATATTCGCATCGATCCTTGTGATTTCTGTCGACCGGCGTTACTTCCAAAGGATAAAGACATTACCTTTATGACTTCTGAAGGGGATTTCAAGCCCTTAACCAAATTAAAAGTAGTCCAAAAAAAGGATTCTGGAGATTTACCATGGTACGTTTTTGATAATGCCTAAATTTCTTCCTATGCTTCCAAGTCATTCCATTCTTTATACACTTTACTTATAGCAGTATATGAAGTAGTACCAAATTTAGCTTCATTATTTTTTACGATTTTCCGAATTTCATCAACATACGTATTCTTGAATCTTTCTTTGTCAACTTTACCATCAAGATATTTCATGCATGCTTCTTCATATGCATTCAATATTTCTTGATCAGCAAGCTTCATCATACTCGTTTCAAGCCCTTTTTTTTCATCAGGATCGTCTTCCTTAGAATATAAGCTCTGTAAAACAGAACAAAGCAGTTTATTTGAGCCACTAATCATTTCTCGAAGCTGTATTTCCAAGTTTCCGTTAGACAATCGAGTATTTTCAGCAGACAACTTTGCATTCTCCAAGGCTATTTTATTGGCCTTGCTATTTGCTCTATAAGTAAAAAAAAGCGCCAAAAGCGAAATCGCAGCACTTACAATCATTACTATCGTTTGTAGAAGCATATTTACACTCCCAAAATACGTTTTCTAATTTTATTAAGAGCCTCTAAAGAAGCAGAGTTATCTGTAGCCTGTAAAGGTTCATACCCTAAATGACAAAAATCCTTATAAGTAGCTTTACCTATTGAAATATTTCCTTCAACTTTCTTTTCGTCCTGAAAACAAGTCTTCAAATAGTCTAGCACTTGAATTTTTTCGAATTTCTTTAAAGAAAATTCGCGTTCAAGTTCATTCAAAATTTTTTCAATTTCTTCTTCTTTATCAGAAGCTTGCTTTATTCTCGGCACATAAGACTTTAACGCAATTTGCTTTGACATATACAAACAACTCCATTTTTTGGGGAAAAATCTATTTTATTTTTTTACGCGTTTTCTCAACAAATACAAATTAATTCGTATTTATTTCTTACAACTGCAATTCATAAATAAAATAACCAAATAGTACCAACAACATCACCCGTAATATTTCTCGTAAAAGGCCTTGAATGCAGGGATTTCGTCGGCTACGGAATAGGCCCCCTTCAGCACATCCCTCGTGATCCAAAGGCATCCCAAAAGATGGCATTATGGAACATATCCCCGATTTTACCCACCCATTTTTCAGCCAATCAAGGCTATTTTCGATATTTTTTATATCATTTTCGCTCTTGGCATTGACTTTTTCGGCTAATTAAACTATTTTATGGGCATGAAGAACGCTACAGTCATTTTAAAGAGAATCCTCCTCGAAAACTTCAAAAATGTCAAAAGGGGCGAAATTTCTCTGGTTCGCAAGGACGAAAACGGGGCCTGCATTGCCGGTATTTACGGGCAGAACGGTTCCGGTAAAACGGCGATTATCGAAGCTCTGGTCTTGCTGAGGCATTGCCTTATGGGATACCCCATGCCCCAAGACATCGCCAACTATTTCATATCTTGCATCAATGTCGATAGCGAGTCTGCCCGTCTTGAATTCGAATTCGCCATCGAAGATAACGATAACGAAACCAGCTACAAAGTAGTCTATAGCTTTACACTAAAGAAGGCCGAAAGCGAACACCTCACCAGGTTAGTCATTTGCAACGAGAAGATTTCTTATTCGAGCAAAAGCAAGGATTCTACGACCAAGTTTGTCGATTACATAGATACCGACAGCGAAGCCCCTTTTGTTCCCAAAGCGAAATACGACGCGCTCATGGGCAAAGACAAAAACAAAAAGACCGCCCTGCTCGTCGCAAAAAAAATGGCCGAAGCAAATACCGCCTCCTTTATATTCTCAAAAGAAATGAACGATGCCATTTTGCCCGGAGAAACCAATTCTATTCTGGTACGATTGGCGTGGTATGGCGCACGTGAACTTTTTGTAATCAGGACGGCTTCTACGGGGCGCATTAACTTAAACGACATGCCGCTCCATATCTCTCTGGACCACGGTGAAAACCATACGTCCCTAAGCCTGTTGCTCGCATTAAGAAGATCAACACCTGTTTCTTCGATTGTTTTGGAGATTCTGAAAAAAACAATCAACAGCATAAACATCGTTCTGCCGCAGATTATTCCCAATCTCAAGGTCGGCTTGAAGATTCTCGGCAAGGAACTTATGCCCGATGGCACGCTGGGCTATATCGTGCAGATGACATCTTGCAAGGAAGGCCATGAATTCCCGCTCGTGATGGAATCCGACGGCATCAAGAAAATCATATCCATACTCTCCCTGCTTATCGATGTCTATAACAACCGTTCCATCACGGTCGCCATAGACGAGCTCGATTCCGGCATCTTCGAATACCTGCTGGGCGAAATCCTCCGGGTCATTTCTGAGAAGGGCAAGGGGCAGCTGCTGTTCACGTCGCACAACCTGCGCCCCCTCGAGACGCTGGACAAGAACTTCATCGTGTTCACTACCACAAACCCGATGAACAGGTATATCCGCTTCAGCGGCGTGAAGACGACCAACAACCTGCGCGACTTCTACTATCGCGACATCATCCTGGGCGAACAGAGCGAACCCGTTTACGAATCGACCAACAATTCCGAAATCGCCCTGGCCTTCAAACTCGCCGGAGGTTCCAATGCCTCGTAAAAAAGTCATATTCGTAATTTAAGGAAAAATACCATGATAGATGTAGATCAAGAATATACACGCGAAGTAGAATGCGAATATAAGGGCGAGAAATACAAGGTCCGCGATAACGGGGCTGTTCTGCGCATGGCGCGTGAGGGGAAGCCCAAACGGCCTAAAGATGAAATATGGACTTTCGGCCACCGGATTGACCGAGGGTATGCATGGTTCGGCAGCGAAGCTGTACACAGAATTGTTGCTGTAGCTTTTTTAGGTAATCCACCTACAAAACAGCATGTGGTGGACCATATTGACACCAACCGGCAAAACAATCGTCCAGAAAATCTCCGATGGCTAACAAAACTTGAAAACATTCTGCTTAATCCAATCACCAAGGCTAAAATAGAGTATTGGTGCGGCAGTGTGGAAAGTTTTTTGGAAGACCCTTCCCAACTGAATGGTCACGAAAAAGACGATGCAAACTTTAGTTGGATGAGAGCGGTCTCTCCAAAAGAGGCCCAAAACGCATTGAATAGTTGGAAGACTTTCCTAGGTAAACCAAAACTTGTAAACAAGAGCAGCAGAAATGCGATTGAGGAATGGATCTTTAAAAATAATCCTACCTACAAAGATGATTTTGATTTCCTTGCTGATATAGAACCTATAAAAACAGAGGAAGTTTCCACCCCCATAGAAAAAACTGCACCTACACTCCCACCAGAACCAATCCGTGCAGAAAAGAAGGAACCTATGGAAAAAAACATTACCAAGGCAGAATTTATGACCGCCCTCCTAGAAATATGCAAAAATGAGGGATGGGACTACAAGAAAAACTACAAAGCCGAAGGATGGAACGCCGACATACTCATCTCAATAGGAGACTCTCGCTTTGCGTTTTCCGCCTATGGCTCAACAAAGAAAGCCGCAGAGTCTTTGCCACAAATAGAACATGCTGGAGTGAAAGGTTTCGGGCTGCTTCTTTCTCCCTGGGATAATAAAGTTCTCCAATTACCTTGCTTTTGTTTGCACCGATTTGAAAATACGATAGAAGTAACCGTTTCAAAAACTAGGTTGCCCCTTGCCTCATTCATAAAGAAAGCTATGGAAGGTAAAATTGAACATTTAACGAAAGCAACAATTACAGCTGTAGATGTAATATTCGAAGAAATAGAATGTTGGCATTGTCATCAACCCCATTTTGTATTCTATACACGTTATATGGTGGATGAAACAGGAGCAAGACACCACGAATACGACCCCACTTGGGTGGACGATTGTGATATACCAAATTTACGATTTGGAGAAGAAATCTTGGAACTCGTTAAGCAGTACATCGCCAACCATCCCGAAAAAGGAATCGTGATGGGAGAAGTGAAAGAACGCCATAGCAAAACAGTGGATGATAACTATATGTCGTTTGGTTGTCCACATTGCGACTCAATCTATGGAGAATGGTTTTTAAATGATTTGGAATTAGCTTTGATGTATGTTACAGATGAAGATCGGATGAATCGGATTCAATTAAAGACCCCGTTTGAAATATCTCTGAGTGACTGGCTTGTAAAAGAGTAAGTTTGCGCACCCAACAAAATCACCCGTACCACTTCTCGTAGAAGGTCTTGAACGCGGGGATTTCGTCGCTCACGGAATAGGCCGTTCTCATGTACCGGTTGAACAGCAGCGCCTTGTACCCTTCGGGCACGCCGTCGTCTTCCCGGAATTCCTTCACGTAGCTCCTGTATTCGGCAATCAGGCCCCTTTCGTCGCCCACGTCGGAGTAACACTGCTCGTAGAACCAGAGCATCGTCTTATCCTCGTCCACGCCCTCGAAGGGGTTTTCCCTTTCGCCCTTGAAGTACCTGAAGAATTCGGGCATGCGCCTAGTCCCTCACGACGGGCTTGACGGTTTTCAGTTCGGAGATGTCCGAGATTTCGATGATGTCGCACTTTGCGAACGGGCTGTAGGCATTCCACAGGTGGTGAAACGGATGGTGCGGCACGTCGTAGTAGCACACCTTCAGGTCGCGCGGGCCTCGGCTATCGTGCAGCCGATCCAGAACTGGTCATCACCCGGTCTGTAAGAAATGATAAGCATTATAAGTTCATCTAGTCGTTTTCGACCACCGTAAAGCGGCCCAGTTCGCAATAAACCTCACCGGTATCAACTTTACAAACATTGACGATGATTTCTCCGGGACCCTTCATATCCATGATTACCCGTATCGGAAGCTGGACAAAGTCGTCGCCCTCCGCTCTGATTTCCAGAGGGATATCAGACATAAGGCTCGTGCCATTCGTCGAGATGGACCTGACGACATAATGATTCGCATCAACAGAACGATCCAACTTTACACCGGCAAAAAAGCACCAGCGCATCGGATCTTTCCAGCGCTTTTCCTTCGGAAGATTGTTCACAACCTTGCACGTTCGATAAATGCCGAGAAGCATGTACCGTCCATTCGCCTCCTGGCGAAATTCTTCACTCAAGACTTTGGATTCTACTTGCATAGGGCAAACGCTCCTTCATACGCAGAACAAGGATTAAAATAGGCATAAAGATCTATCACATTTTCACCATGGGCAACATCAGCATTACCAAGCTGATAATGCCCATCCGTTTGATATTCATCATTTTCTAATTCCTGGGAATCCTCTTCCGGACTTTCGACATTGACTTTCAAATCGCCATCGGCAAAGCCTTCTTCGGCAAAATCAATCAATTTCGGCTGAGATGCAATATAACGAGCCAAGGCCAACACAGTTGCAGAAATCTGCTTTCCCTGCTTCCAGCGATACACCGTATGCGGAGCCAAATCAAGGGCCCGCTCCAAACGGGCATCGGAATAGCCTGCATTATTGATTTTTTCAATCAACGAAGGCATGCTTTCGTCGCCTTTTATCTTTTTTTGTTTTTCTACTTCTTGTCGAGAGTCCGAATCCAATCGAATTCTTGCGCCGCATTCTTTACAATGACAAACGCAAACATTTTGATTGGCAAATTCTGCCATAGGCACGAAAATTTTTTTAACCTTATGAATGATTTCGATATTTTTAGAATCACAAACAGGGCATTCAGATACATTTTTCATATAAGCATTCCTTTTTGTTTTCGTCATTCTTAAAGTAAAATCAATTTATGATTTTGAGTTTTGGCTTGTTTAGTTTCAGCGATTTAAGAATCTGCTGTAGTTCTTCACTTTTTAATCGTTCAAATATCGCCACATAAAGATTATGAGTACCATAGTTCAATGAATAAGAATATACAGGTGTCCCTGCCGGGCCTTCCATTATATTTTTTTCCAGTTTGACAACCTTTATAAATTTGGGTTTCGACGTCAACGAAGCAAACCAAGAAGCAATATCCTCATCCGTGTACAATTTTAAAAACCTATTAGCATCATCAGAGGGGGCATCTTCATACACAAGAATTCCTTCACCTGATTTGCACAGAGCAACAAAATCATCCCACACAATATACGGATTACGAGACGGTGCAACTTTTAGTTCATCTTTTTTCTCACCACAATCCACTTTGACTCCTTTATGTTTTTAAGATATTTCGCTTCTCCTATATCAAATTACACACTATGTGTAATATAGATTTTTTAGAAAGAAAAAACAAGGGAACAGAGCAAAAAATACAACATTTTCTATACATTATGTGTATTTTTGGATCCAAGACAAAAATACCGTTTTTTAGCAAAATTTCGGCAAATGCGCCAATCCATCGTCAAATTCGTGGCAATTTTTAGAAAAACATCGTCAAATTCGTGGCAATTTTAGCGCTCATATTGAAAAAAGTATAATTTCTGATAGTTTTTATATTGAAAAATCTATAATTTTATGGTATAATTATGTTGAAAAATCTGTAACTTCTAAAAACGGCGAGGAAGTATGTTCAAGCGCAAGGCGTATGACAAAATGAAGGAGTGGAAACAGACTTACTCCGGGCGGTACGCCTGCCTTCTGGAAGGGGCTCGACGTGTAGGCAAATCCACCATCGCCGAGGAATTCGCCAAGAACGAATACGAATCCTACATCCGGATCGATTTCGCCAATGTCACGAACGAGATGCTGGATGTTTTTCGCGACATCTCCAAGCCGGACCTTTTCTTTTTGCGGCTTCAGGCAGAAACGGGCGTAACTCTTAAAAAACGCAAGTCCGCAATTATCTTTGATGAAATCCAACTCCAGCCCAAGGTGCGCCAAGCGATCAAATACCTTGTCCAAGACGGCCGCTACGACTATATCGAAACAGGTTCACTCATATCCATCAAAAAGAATGTCCAGGGGATAGTCATCCCTTCCGAAGAGCACAAGATCAATGTCTATCCTATGGATTACGAAGAGTTCATGTGGGCCATCGGCAAGGATCCTTCCGTAATACGCGAAATCTATAAAGCTAAGACCGCCATCGGGAATGCAACCAACAGGAGCTTGATGCGTGATTTCAGGCTTTACATGGCTGTCGGCGGCATGCCGCAAGCGGTTGACGCATACATCCGCAAAGAAAACTTCGAGACCATCGACGGAATCAAGCGGAAAATCAACGACCTGTATTTTGACGACTTAAAAAAACTGGACCCGACGGGCCGCCTGTCCAACATTTACAAGGCCATCCCAAGCCAACTTGCGCTGAAGAAAAAGAATTTCACAATCACTAAAGCGACGGGTAAGCAGAAAACGCCAAAAGACGAGGAACGCTTTTTTGAATTGATGGACTCCAAGACGGTGCTCGCCTGCTACCACGTGACCAACCCGGGCACGGCCCTCGCGCAGACAAAGGATTTGAACAAATTCAAACTTTACACCGCCGATACGGGACTTTTTATTTCGCTGATGTTCGACAACTCGAAACAGACCAACGAGATTTACAAGAAACTCCTAAGCGACAAACTGGATGCCGATTTAGGCTACCTGTACGAAAACATCGCGGCCCAGATTATAGCGGCAAGCGACAGGGAGCTGTATTACCACACCTGGCAAAAAGAAAACAGCACGCATTACTACGAGATTGACTTTCTGCTGTCGCACGGCAATAAGGTTGTCCCTGTCGAAATCAAGTCATCGGCAACGCGAAACCACGAATCCATCGACCAGTTCGCAGAAAAGTTTTCCAAAAAGATTTACCGCAGAATCCTTTTCTCGCAAAAAGACGTGGACCATGTAGGGACGCTGCAACTCAAGCCCCTGTACATGTTGCCGTTTGCACTGGAAGAACTGTAGTTTATTCCAATTGCCCGGGAAGCACGAATTGCTAGGGAAAACACACCTTTTTCTCACGAAAAGACATCCCCCCCTATTGACAGGCGGTGCACAAAAGCGTAGTTTTAAGCATGTTTTTTACAACCTTTTTTGTGAGTATCGAAGGAGTATCTCATGAACAAATTATTATGGTCATCGTCCCTTGCTTTGGCGACGGCAGCTTTTCTTACGGCCTGCGGTGACGAAACAACCAACGTCACCGAAACCACTGGCCCGACTTCGGTCACCAAGTTCAAAGACCTGGGCGAGTGTACTGCGGACAATTCCGGCGACATGGTCTACGTGAAGGACCAAGCATCCATATACTTCTGCGCCGACAGCGTGTGGAAGGAAATGAGCGCCTCGACCACAAACGGCTCCGACGGAAAAGACGGTTCCGACGGTAAGAACGGGTCGGATGGCAAGGACGGTAAAGACGGCAAGGATGGAAAGGACGGCAGGGACGGTAAAGACGGAAAAGATGGAAAAGACGGCGAGTCCGCTTATGAACTGTCTGGTTCCCAGCTTTCGCTGGAAGATTGGCTTAAGTCGCTGAATGGCGATAACGGTGAAAGCTGCACTGCCGTTGAAAATGCAACAGACAACGGCTACGATATCGTATGCGGGGGCACTGTCAAGGGTACCGTAAAGAATGGAACAAGTAGCACAAGCTGCGAGATTGTGAGCGACAAGGACGGCATTGTCACCTTGAAATGCGGTGACGTGGAGACCGAGCTCTACAAGGCTGTATGCGGCGCAACACCGTATGACCCGGCGAAGAAGTTCTGCTTTGATATGGAACTGTACGACTTGTGCGACGGCGAGGCTTATACTCCCGGCAAAGACCTCTGCGAAAGTGGAAAGTTGAAGAAGCTCTGCTATTTTGATGGCAACGATCCAATCCGCTATGACGTACAAACTCACTTCTGTTATGGCGAGAAGGTGTATGAACTTTGTGGCGGCGAGGATTACGACCCCACGGAGTATGATTGCGTTGAAAATCAGACACAGGAAAAAAAGACCTGCAAAGGAATACAATACAACTCGCAAAACGAATTCTGCGCAACGAGGGGATCGGTCGAGATTGGCACTTATAAAATGGTAACGATCGGCACTGGTGATAAAGCGCAGACCTGGATGGCGCAAAACTTGGATTACGAGGTTCCTGCCAGCGCCTGCTATAACGGAGACTGCTCCCAGTACGGCCGCTACTATAGCTGGAACGCTGTTATAAACAGTAGCACGACTGATGCTAACGGAAACATTCAGGGGGCTTGCCCCGACGGATGGCACTTGCCTACAAAAGACGAGTGGGAACAGCTGATTTCGAATGCGCATGAAAAGGGGAAACTTGAGGCGGGTGCGGTGCTCAAGGATTCTGTTGTTTGGAGAAAAGACGACGAATACAAAGGAACCAACGAGACTGGCTTCACGGCGCTTCCTGCTGGCTTCATGACATCTGAAACCACGCGCGAATTCGAGACCGAACGCGCATATTTCTGGAGTGTCACTATATCCGGAAATGACAGTCACCCGTTCTTTATGGTCTTGGGCTACGACAGCAAACAGGCGGTTGTGTCCGATGTTCTTAACTCAAACTACAAATTGTCAATTCGTTGCTTGAAGGACTAGCAGTAAGGCGATTGCCGCATTAAAAATCTCGCCCGAGGTCAACAAATGGCTTCGGGTGTTTTTTTATCCCCGCCTAGCTTTTTGAGCAAACACTAGATACACTTTGGCAAAATCATACAAAACAGCCGTTAACGAAGGGCTCCGGCCAACTTATTTTTTAGTGTACAAAGCGGACCCTTCCGCACACCATCAAAATTGAGGACCTTATGTTCAAGAATCTCCTTTTCACGCTGGGAATCCTGCCTATGACTACTTTAGCTTTCCAGATTGGCGCCTGGGTCGGCGGGCCCGGGCAATACCCGCAGCCCACACAGCAGAACGTGCAGGCATTCCAGGATTTGCAGGGCACGCACCTCGACCTCATCAGCTATTTTGCGCTCTTCGACATCAACGACTGGGACGCAACCGCGCAGTATGCGAATGTTGCGAAGAACAACGGCTCCACGCTGGTCGTCACATGGATGGCGAACGGCTACAAAGCGCAGGAACTGGTGGACGGCAAGGCCGACACCTACATCCGTGACTATGCAAAAGGCGTGAAGGGCTTCGGCGACGAGATCTGGCTCAGGCCGCTCCACGAAGCGAACGGAGACTGGTACGACTGGGGGGTAGGGAAATCCGGTGCCGGTAACACCGACGCGAATGTCGCCGAGGCCTTCCGCCACATCGTGAAAATCTTCAAGGAGGAAGGCGTCACGAACGTCAAGTGGGTATGGACCACCAACGCATCGAACCAGGGCAGCGGAACCACGCTCACGGGCAACTACCCCGGCGACGAATACGTCGATTACATCTCCATCGACGGCTACAACTGGGGCACGTGCCAAAGCTGGTCTAGCTGGCAGTCGTTCTCGCAGGTGTTCAAGAAGGCCTACGACGCACTTGCCAACATAAACAAGCCCCTCTTTATCGCCGAAATCTCGAGTTCCGAGAAGGGCGGCAACAAGGCCGAATGGATTACCGACATGTTCGAGCACTTCGCCACCGACTTCTCGCGCGTGTTCGCGGTGATGTGGTTCAGCCAGAGCAAGGAAGACAACGAGGCAGACTGGGCGCTCAACACGTCGCAGGCCGCCGTGGACGCCTGGAAGGCGGGCATCGCCAAGATGCAGAGCGCACAGCCGTCATCTTCCAGCGGCACGGGCGATGTCAATCCAGCTACATCGAGCTCATCGGGCGAAGGCCAGACAACCGGAATCGGGACAGTCCGCCAGCCTGGCCAGGGATCGCTAGCCTACCGCGACGGCAAGCTCTACGTGCGCACCGCCAGGCCCATCAGCGCAAGCATCGTGCAGTTCGACTACCAGGGCCGCGTCCTGTGGCAGAGCGCCGTGCGGCAGTTCTTCCCCGGCGAACACGCCATCGACACGCCGGAAACGGGCTCCAGGAGCATCTATAAACTGAACGTGCTTCCGTAAAAAAAACCTTCTTCACACCAACAGAGGCCGTAACCAGCGAGGTTGCGGCCTTCTTCTATTTGAAAAGAAAAATGCCCGGCCAAAAAGCCGGGCAAATCGTTTCAAATGATTTCAGCGAGCCTTACTTGGCTGGGACCATCCTGCCGTAGTAGGCGCCGCGGGCCCTGTTCGTGCTGTTGACCTTGCAACCCTTCAGGTTGTAGTCGCGCTGCATCTTGTACCCGTAATCGCGCATGTACATCTGGCGAATCGCATCCGTGGTGTCGCCCGGTGTCAGGGTCGGCGTGGTGACGCCAGGATTCGTCGTGACAGCCGTAGAATCACCCGGTGTCGGCGTGGTGGTCGTGGAATCGCCGGGTGTCGGCGTAGTGGTCGTAGAGTCGCCGGGCGTCGGCATGGTGGAAGCGGCCGTGAAGGTCACCTTGTAAAGCTGGCAATCTTCGAACCAGTCGATGGTGTCGCCTTCCTTGTAGTCGGTATCGCCGATCTTGGTGGCTTCCATCGTCTTTTCCTTCACGTCCTTCGGCTTCGGCTTCCAGATCTTGAAGGTGCCGGAGAGGTGGAGCATGGCGAGGTAGTGGACCAAGCCGTCGTAGTAGCGGTACTGACCGGTCATGAACTTTTCGTCCCAGGCCATCTGCAGGTTCTTCTTGATGATTTCTTCGTAGCCGCTCACGTCCTTGAGGGCCAGGGCAGCCACGGCGTTTGCGCCCTTTTCGCCCTGCGTGTAGCTTTCGGAACCACCCGTGCCGTCCCAGTTGAAGCGGGCATGCTGGTAGTTGTCCTTCTCGAAGAAGTCGATAATGCGCTTGGCCATTTCCACCTGGCGGGTAGAGTCGACACCGAACAGGTAGAAGTCCATGCCGAAGTTCATCGCGGAACGCATGGCGTCGTACATGTACTTGCCTGCATTCTGGTTGTAGCTTACGCTATGCGGCGTACCGTCAAAGTTGTTGTAATCCGTGAACAATCCGGAAGTGGGGTTAGAGCTCTTGTACAGGTGGTCACGCGTCGCCTGGGCGGCCTTTTTCCACTTGTCCTGGTTGGAAGTGGACCAGCGGGAGAACAGATCGACATACGCCGGCAGGTCGTAAGACGGGTCGGAGAAGTTGTTTTCTTCACCCTGGGGCTGGAACGTGATGACATAGTGCTGCGGGTTGAAGAGGCTATGCTGGCCGTTGTCCCACATCTTCTTCAGGATGTACTGGGCGTCTTCCATGTACTGCTTGTCGTCCCAGCGGTTGGCCGCGAACAGGAGCGACATCATGAAGTACATTTCGCCGTCCGGTGCGCAGTTGTCGTCGCCGCCGGTACCGCCGTCATTGCGTTTCCAGGCGAAGTAGCCGTCCCAGCCACCGCTCTTGTGCCACATGTGGTTCTTGGCCCAGTTCCAGAGCTTGTCGAATTCTTCCTTGTGTCCCGTCTGCACGGCAATCATCATGCCGTAGGACATGCCTTCGGAACGGACGTCGTTGTTGTTGATGTCCTTGATGTAGCCTTCGTTACCCTTGTCGTAAAAGACCTTGGAATTATCATCACCCTTGAAGTAGTGATTCCAAAGAGCATCCATTTTTTCCTGGATTTCTTCATCGGTCTTGCCCAAGTATTTCTTGAAGGCGCTGGTGTAATCGCCCGTATAGTAGGCGCCGCTGTAGTTCTTGTCCTTGTCGCAGTCCGGGCCATAGTAGGCGCCGTTCTCGTCGAAGAATTTGGTGGGTACGGACACATTCGCCGCGGTGGTTTCTTGAGCCATGGCCGAAGCCATGCATATGCCAAGGCACAATGCTGCCTTGATGGTTGTTCTTGATCTCCTCATGGTACTCCTTTTTTTTACATACCGAACAAAAGATAATTGTCAAACAGCCAAATGAGGGTAAACGCGCGCCTTTTTGCGTTGTAGAGCTTTTAAACACTTTTTTTCGCGGAAAAACAGCGATTTTAGGGAAAATTCGGGCAATTTGGGGGATTTTGAGGAATCAGCCCCAGCTAAGCCATATTCTCATGAACTTGTCGTAGACTTCGTAAACGCCTTGATTGTTCGTAACAACCTGCTTTTCAAGCAAAGTAGCCAAAGCTTTTTGGACACTGCTTGCCGAAAGGCTGTACTTTTTCAGGAACGCACGCCCCGTAATTTGCGAAACACGCCCTTCTTTGCCAATGGCAACAAGAAGCGTCTTTTGCGGCGGTGTCAGGAGAAAAAGCATGTTCTTGTATATCTCCGAGTTTTCCTCGACGATGTCTTCCACCACACTTTCCAGTTGAGTCAATTCAAACGAACAGCCCTTGTCTGTAATGGAATAGGCGTAGTTCATAACTTTCTGGATATACCACGTGACGCCATTAAAACGGCCATACGTCTCGTGTATTGCATCTTCGGCAATGTTGCGTCCGTTAGCTTCGAAATGGTGCTTTACGAAAGCGGAATATTTGTCTTCGGGAATCACATCCAAATTCATGATGGACACGCTCTGGTAAAAAGGGCGCGCAGCCGACATAAAGATTTCACCCATCATGCTCCGCTCCGAACCGGCAAATACAAAATTTGCATTATGGCAATTCTGGATATAGGTGCGCAGCGTTGCCTCGACATTCTTCTCGGGATAGCACGAAATAGACTGGAATTCATCTATGGCAATCAGGCATGGTTTACCGGCATTTTCGATGTACGAAAAAATTTCTTCCAAAGTAATCGCCGGGGCCTGGACATCTCCCAGTTCCACATTCCACGAGGGCAACCCCTGCACATCGAACGTAATCCCCGTCCGTAGCGACTTTACCGTATCGATAAATGATTCTATCGCCTTTTTCCCGCGAGGTTTCAAGGCATTCACGATCTGGCGTCCCATCTCGTAAACAAAATCACTAAGATTTTTTGTCGCGTAGATGTCAATTACAAACGTGTTGTACTTGCGGGCGATTTTTTGTTGCGCAAAACAATGCCGGACAAGCCCCGTCTTTCCCATACGGCGCGAAGAAATCAATGCCACATTGTTCCCGTTAGTCAACAAACGGGTGAGTTTCTTGGTTTCTTCTTCACGGTCGCAAAAGTAATCCGCACCGATATAACCAGAAGTCAAGAAAGGGTTTATTACGGCATAATCCATGGCAATACCTCGCTTATGCCGTAAATATATATAATTTTTATCCAAAAAGGATTATCTATTTTAGATTATCCTAAAAGGATAATGACAATTGCCGCGCATCTGCGATGCTCGCAATGACAAGGGAGGCATCCTGTGCGATGCTCGCAATGACAAGGGAGGCATCCTGTGCGATGCTCGCAATGACAAGGGAGGCATCCTGTGCGATGCTCGCAATGACAAGGGAAGCACGATGAGTATACAAGAAAAGGCTCGCTTTGTAAGCGAGCCCTTCTCTAGGATAATCCGTGCTAATGCAAGAATTAGAAACGGAAGTGGGCGAAAGCCTTGTTGGCTTCGGCCATCTTGTGCGTGTCGTTCTTCTTGCGGACAGCGTTGCCTTCACCGTTCTTGGCGGCAACGAGTTCGGCAGCAAGGCGGTCGGCCATGTTGGCTTCGTTGCGGTTACGGGCGGCATCGAGGAGCCAGCGGAGGGCGAGAGCCTTGGCGCGGTCCGGGGCAACTTCCATAGGAACCTGGTAGTTGGCACCACCGACGCGGCGGGACTTGACCTCGACGCGGGGCTTGATGTTTTCGAGGCAGATTTCGAACTTTTCGAGAGCAGTTTCCTTGCCTTCGACCTTCTTGTCGAGCAAGTCAAGAGCGGTGTAGACGATCTGTTCGGCGATGGTCTTCTTGCCCTGCTTGAGCACGACACCGACGAGTTCGGTGACGAGGGTGGAATGGAAACGCGGATCCGGGAGGATGGAGCGATGGAGAGCCTTTCTTCTTCTAGACATAGATTACTTCCTTTCCTTACTTCTTGGCCGGAGCGGCACCTTTCTTCTTGACACCGTACTTGGAACGGCCGTTCTGGCGGCCGTTGACAGCCTGGGTATCCAGGGTGCCACGGATGATGTGGTAACGAACACCCGGAACGTCCTTCACACGACCACCGCGGATGAGCACGATGGAGTGTTCCTGGAGGTTGTGGCCTTCGCCCGGGATGTAAGCGGTAACTTCCATCTTGTTGGAAAGGCGCACACGAGCAATCTTACGAAGAGCGGAGTTCGGCTTCTTCGGGGTGCTGGTGTAAACACGGGTGCAAACGCCACGCTTCTGCGGGCAGGACTTCAAGGCCACGGAAGCGGTCTTGTTGCTGATCTGTTCACGTCCGTTGCGGACGAGCTGTTGAATAGTTGGCACTGTTAATCTCCTAGATTTTGGAGTGCAAATATAGTTTTTTTTCCAAATTTTTCAAGTACATGACCTCTAGTTCTCCGAATCTTCCTCATCGGAAGAGCCGATTTCGTAATCCATCATCTGGATTCCGCTATCGGAACCTTCGGGGCCTTCAGCCTGTACCCGCATTAAACGGGCGCGTTCTTCCGCTTCCGCATCGGCATCCTTCACTTCGACATTTCTCAAATGGCGAGCGCCGGTACCGCACGGAATCAGACGACCCATAATCACGTTTTCCTTGAGGCCCAAGAGCGGGTCCACGCGGCCCTCGATGGAGGCGCGGGTCAGGATCTTGGTGGTCTCCTGGAACGAACAGGCAGAAATGAAGCTGTCCGTAGCGAGAGAAGCCTTTGTAATGCCAAGGAGCATCGGGGAATACGTTGCCGGGGTCTTGCCTTCGGCGATCAAGCGATCGTTTTCGGCACGGAGACGTACCTTGGAGATTTCTTCGTCCGGAAGCAGGTCGGAATCACCCGGGTCTGCAACACGAACCTTGCGCATCATCTGGCGGACGATACATTCGATGTGCTTATCTGCGATAGCCACACCCTGCAGGCGGTACACCGCCTGGATTTCGTTCACCAAGTGACGCTGCACGTCCTCGGGGCCAAGGACCTCGAGAATGTCATGAGGATCGACGGAACCTTCGCTGATCTTCTGACCGGCGCGGACGCGGTCGCCCTCATTGACTGCGAGATGGACGCCATGCGGAACCAGCACTTTCGCGGCTTCTCCATCTTGCGGGGTAATAATGACTTCTTGATGGCCGCGAACTTCGGGCCCGTAGGACACGAGACCGTCGATCGGGGCGATGAAAGCCTTGTTCTTCGGAGTACGGGCTTCGAAGAGTTCTGCAACTCGCGGAAGACCACCGGTAATATCGCGGGTCTTACCGGCAGCACGCGGCAACTTGGCGACAGTCTGACCGACGGAGACGGTCGCGCCGTCCATAATCGTGAGGATGGCGCCGTCCGGGAGCATGTAAACGCCCACCGGCTTGCCGTTCGAATCCATGACGTTGATCGAGGGACGGCGCTTGCCGCGCTTGTCGCTGATAACGGTCCAGGTTTCGACGTCGGTGACTTCGTCCTTCTCGATACGGACAGATACGTCCTTCACGAGGTCGACGAACTTGACGCGGCCAGCCACGTTGCTGATGATCGGGCTGTTATACGGATCCCATTCGAACATGACCTGGTCCTTCTTGACCTGGTCGTTGTTCGCGACAAACAGGATAGAACCATACGGGATCTGGTAACGGCCCTTGTTGATTCCAGTGGAATCGAAAATGACGAGTTCGCCCATACGGGAGACGACGACCTTCTGTCCGTCGTGGTCAACCGTTTCGACCTGTTCGAGTTCAACGTGGCCATCGACAGAGGCCTTCTTGTTGTTCTCGACAGTCAGACGGGAAGAAGCACCACCGATGTGGAACGTACGGAGGGTCAACTGCGTACCCGGTTCACCGATGGACTGTGCGGCGAGCACGCCCACGGATTCGCCGAGGTCGACCGGACGACCGGACGCCAGCATACGGCCATAGCACTTGGCGCAGACACCGTTGCGGGATTCGCAGGTGAGCACGGAGCGCATCTTGATGTGTTCGAGACCCGTAGCGGAAATCTTCGGGAGGTCGCGTTCGGTAACGAGCGTACCGGCTTCGACAATCACTTCGCCTGTAACCGGGTGCTTGATGTCTTCGACCGGGGCACGACCGAGCAAGCGTTCTTCCAGCGGGATGACGGTATCGTCACCGTCCTTGAACGCGGAAATTTCGATGCCTTCCTTGGTGCCGCAGTCGGGTTCGGTCACGACGAGGTCCTGGCCCACGTCCACGAGACGGCGGGTAAGGTAACCAGCGTCAGCCGTCTTAAGAGCGGTATCGGCAAGACCCTTACGAGCACCGTGAGACGAGATGAAGTATTCCATCACGTTCAGGCCTTCACGGAAGCAGGACTTAATCGGGTTTTCGATAACTTCCTGACCGCCGAGCTGCTTGATAGGCTTCTGCATCAAACCACGCATACCGGACAGCTGCTTAATCTGTTCGCGGCTACCACGAGCGCCGGAGTCGGCCATCATGTAGACCGGGTTGAAACCGTCGCGGTCGTGAGAGAGCAAATCCCACTGCTTGGCAGCGACATCGGCCGTGGTCTTGGACCACACGTCGATGATCTGGTTATAACGTTCACCGTCGGTAATCACACCGTCTTCGTAAAGGCTGCGGATTTCGTTGACCTTCTCGGTGGCGGCGTCGAGCATGGCCTGCTTTTCCTGCGGGATCACCATTTCGGCGATAGCCACGGAGGAACCGGCACGGGTTGCCCACTTGTAGCCGTTCTCCTTGAGGTTGTCGAGGTATTCGACAGTCACGCGGTTACCGGTACGGCGGTACAGGTCGTCGATGGACTTCGCGATGACCTTCTTGCCGAAGGTTTCGTTGGCGTAGCCCAGAGCGGCCGGTACGAATTCGTTGAAGATGATACGGCCAACGGTCGTCTTGATGACGTTGGGTTCCTTCAGGGTGAGGAACTTGATCTTCTCGCCCGCCTTGACCGACTGCTCCATGTTGCCGTTGTCGTCAGCGATTTCGCGGACGCAGACGCAATCCTTCTCGAGGGCGCCCATGTAGATCTTGCGGCCCGCGGGGAGCTTGAGGTAGACGTTGGCGTTCAGACCCACCACGCCGTTTTCGTAGGCGCGGATGGCTTCGGCCGGATCGTAGAAGTGCATGCCTTCGCCCTTCTGGTTCGGACGCGGCTTGGTCAGGTAGTACAGACCGAGCACGATGTCCTGGCCCGGCACGGCAATCGGCTGGCCGGAGGCGGGATGCAGAATGTTGTTCGAGGACAGCATGAGCACGCGGCATTCAAGCTGGGTCTCGAAAGAAAGCGGGAGGTGCACAGCCATCTGGTCACCGTCGAAGTCCGCGTTGAATGCGGTACAGACGAGCGGGTGGAGGCGGATGGCGTTACCTTCGATAAGCTTCGGATAGAAGGCCTGGATACCCAGACGGTGAAGCGTCGGAGCACGGTTCAGCATGACCGGGTGGTCCTCGATAATCTGTTCGAGGATATCCCAAACCTCGGGACGTTCCGCATCGACGAACTTCTTTGCGGACTTGAGCGTGAACACGAAGCCATCGTCTTCCAAGCGGCGGATGATGAACGGCTTGTAGAGCTCCAGGGCCATGCGCTTGGGCAGACCGCACTGATGCATCTTGAGTTCCGGACCGACGACGATCACGGAACGGCCGGAGTAGTCGACGCGCTTACCGAGCAAGTTCATACGGAAGCGGCCCTGCTTGCCCTTGAGGAGTTCGGCAAGGCTCTTGAGCGGGCGGGCGCCCGAACGAGCGGTGCGGCGGCCACCGTCGAACAGCTGGTCGACAGCTTCCTGCAGCATGCGCTTCTCGTTGCAGAGAATCACGTTAGGGGCACGGATGTCGATGAGCTTTTTCAAGCGGTTGTTGCGGTTGATGACGCGACGATAAAGTTCGTTAAGGTCAGACGTAGCGAAACGGCCACCTTCCAGCGGGACGAGCGGACGCAGGTCAGGCGGAATCACCGGGAGCACGTCGAGAATCATCCAGGACGGCTGGTTGGCGAGCAGGCGGGCTTCGTTCGGGTACTTGTGACGGAATTCCTCGTAGGCTTCGGCCAGGAAGAACTCGGAGCCGTGCTTGGCTTCGTAGTCCATCTTGAACGCGGCGACGGCTTCGGCGAGGCCCTTGAGCCATGCCTTGCTGGAATCGCGAGCCGGGTCGGGATTGTTGTAGTAGCTCTTGAAGCTTTCCATCTGGGACTTCTTGAAGGCCTCGACAATCTTGAGGCGCTTCACGGCTTCGTCACGCTTGGTCTTGGACTTCGCGGTGGCGTCGACGCGGAGCTGTTCGGAAAGCTTGGTGAGGTCGATGCGGTCAAGCAGCTGCTTGATGGCGGAGGCACCCATCTTGGCCTCGAAGGTACGGCCTTCCTGCACGAGGTTCTGGTATTCGAACTCGTCGATGAGGGTGTTTTCCTTGAGGTCGGTGTTGCCGTGGTCGATCACCACGTAGTTTTCGTAGTAGATGATGTGCTCGAGGGCGGCCGTGGTCAGGTTGAGCAGGGCGCCGATCACACAGGGCTGGTTCTTCACGAACCAGGTGTGGGTCAGAGGAATCGCGAGCTCGATATGGCCCATGCGGACGCGGCGGACCTTGGACTGGGTCACTTCGACGCCGCAGCGGTCGCAGATGACGCCCTTGAAGCGGGCGCGCTTGAACTTACCGCAGTTACATTCCCAGTTCTTGACAGGTCCAAAGATCTTTTCGCAGAAAAGACCATCCTTTTCGGGCTTGAAAGAACGGTAGTTGATCGTTTCCGGCTTGGTCACTTCGCCGTAGGACCAATAACGGATCAGGTCCGGCGAGGCGAGGTGAATCGAAATGTCGCCAGAATTTTGTTTCTGTTCCATCATTTCATCAGCCATATTACTTGTCTCCAGTGGTCTCAATGTCGAGACCCAAAGAATGAACTTCGCGAATCATAACGTTGAAGGATTCAGGAACGCCCGGTTCCGGAGTATTTTCGCCATGGACGATGGCGTCGTAGACGGCGGAACGGCCCTGCACATCGTCGGACTTGACGGTGAGGAGTTCCTGCAGCGTGTAAGCGGCACCGTAGGCTTCCATGGCCCACACTTCCATTTCACCGAAGCGCTGGCCACCGAACTGGCTCTTACCGCCGAGCGGCTGCTGAGTCACGAGAGCGTAGCTACCGATAGAACGTGCGTGGATCTTGTCGTCGACCAAGTGGCCGAGCTTGAGGTAGTACATGTAACCGATGGTGACCGGGTTGAGGAGAGCTTCGCCGGTCTTGCCGTCGTAAAGCTTCGCCTTACCGATAATCTTGTCGTTGTCCGGATCCATCTCGTAGCTAACGATCGGGTTCTTCTGGTAGGCCTTTTCGAGTTCCTTGCAGATTTCTTCGAAGGAGGCACCGTCGAACACAGGCGTAGAGACCTTGAAGCCGAGCGTCTTGGCGGCCCAGCCCAGGTGGACTTCGAGCACCTGACCGATGTTCATACGGGAAGGCACGCCCAGCGGGTTCAGGAGGATCTGCAGCGGACGTCCGTCTTCGGTGAACGGCATGTCTTCGACCGGAACGATCTTGGCCACGCAACCCTTGTTACCGTGACGACCGGCCATCTTGTCACCGATGGAGAGGCAGCGCTTCTTGGCGATGTAGACCTTAACGCACTGGAGCACGCCCGGCTTGAGCTCGTCGCCCTTCGTGACCTTGTCGATTTCCTTTTCCATCGTGCGGGTCAGGGTGTCGAGGTTGTCGCGAGCCACGAGGACGAGGGAAAGAACCTTGTCCTGGAGGTCGTCGTCGCCGACGACGAACGTGGAGAGCGGGGAAACCTTGGTCACGTCGATGAGGCCGAGGTTCTGTTCCGTGTAGGTCTGGCCTTCGCGGATCAGGAGTTCGTGCGTTTCGTTGTCCATCACCTTGCCGGCGGCCTTGCCACCGAGAAGTTCGAACAAGTGTTCGCGGCAGGATTCCTTGATGCGGTCGATCTGAGTCTGGAAGTTGGAGCGGATGCTGTCGATAGTCTCCTGGTCCTTTTCCTTGCTCTTCTTGTCGGCCTTGTCCTTCTTGCTGAAGATGCGGGTTTCAAGCACCACGCCCTTCATGCCCGGAGGAGCCTTGAGGGAGGAGTCGCGCACGTCGACGGCCTTTTCGCCGAAGATGGCACGGAGCAAACGTTCTTCCGGAGAAAGTTCCGTTTCGCCCTTCGGGGTGACCTTGCCCACGAGGATGTCGTCTGCGTGGACTTCGGCACCGACGCGGATAACGCCGTTTTCGTCGAGGTTACGGAGGGCGTCGTCGCCCACGTTCGGGATTTCGCGAGTGAGCTCTTCGGGGCCGCGCTTGGTGTCGCGGACTTCGAGTTCGTACTCTTCGATATGGATAGAGGTGAACGTATCCTTGATGGCGAGTTCTTCCGAGATGATGACGGCGTCTTCGTAGTTGTAGCCGTTCCACGGGAGGAAGCCGATGAGGATGTTCTTACCCAGAGCCAGTTCGCCGTGGTCGGTGGACACGCCGTCGGCCAGCACGTCGCCAGCCTTGACGAAGTCGCCAACGTTCACGATGGGCTTCTGGTTGATGCAGGAATCCTGGTTGGAACGCTCGAACTTGCGGAGCTTGTATTCGTCGATAGGATCCTTGCCGAGGAATTCGTAGTTTTCGCCGAGACCGGTGAGCGGTTCGAAGTTGCCGTTCACCATGTTGCCGCGCTGCACCGTGATGTTGCGGGCGTCAACGAAGGTCACGCGGCCGTCGTGCTTGGCGCGGACAACCGTACCCGAGTCGAGGGCGGCGCGGCGTTCGAGGCCGGTACCCACCACGGGGGCTTCTGCACGGAGCAGAGGCACAGCCTGGCGCTGCATGTTAGAACCCATCAAGGCACGGTTAGCGTCGTCGTGTTCGAGGAACGGGATAAGACCAGCGGCCACAGACACGATCTGCATCGGGGCCACGTCCATGAGGTCGACGCGTTCGGTTTCGGTGTCGCCCACGGCGATGGAGTCTTCGCGACGGATGTGCGGGTATTCGCTCTTGTCGCGGACAATGACGTATTCGTCGCTGAAGCGGTTGTTCTCGTCGAGTTCCGTGCTTGCCGGAGCGACCCTGAAGGAGTCTTCTTCGTCGGCGGTGAGGAAGGTGATGTAGTCGGAAACGACCTGCTGCACCTGGTCGCTCACCTGCACGTAGTCGGCCTTGCCGTCAAAGTTGTCGAGCAAGAAACCGTTCTTGTGGAAAGAGGTTTCGCCTTCGGCGTTCTTCACTTCGAATACCTTGTTCACAAAGCAGTCGAAGAGGTCGCGCTGGCGGTTGTCGAGGTTCATGCGGACGGAGTCCTTTTCCTTCTGCGTGAGCTCGAGCTGCACGAAGAGGTGCGGGTCATGAACGAAACCCTTGAAAATGCCGAAGTGCCACTTTTCTTCGGGGAACTTCACGATGTTGCCGTTTGCATCCTTGAAGTCGACGAGGCCGACGATGCGGTACGGAGTCTCGATGAAGCCGAAGTGGTTCACCACTGCGTAAGAGGCGAGCGAGTTGATAAGACCGATGTTCGGGCCTTCCGGAGTCTCGATCGGGCAGAGGCGGCCATAGTGCGTGTAGTGAACGTCACGGACTTCGAAGCCCGCGCGTTCGCGGGAAAGGCCACCGGGACCGAGAGCGGAGAGACGGCGCTTGTGCGTGAGTTCGGAAAGCGGGTTCATCTGGTCCATGAACTGCGAGAGCTGGCTGGAACCGAAGAACGCCTGCACGACGGAGGACACCATGCGGGTGTTCACGAGGTCGCGCGGAGTCGGCTGCTCTTCCTCGGAATGGAGGGAGAGGTTCTCGCGGATGACACGGGACATACGGGAGAGACCGACAGAAATCTGGTTGGCAAGGAGTTCGCCGACGGAACGGGTGCGGCGGTTGCCCAAGTGGTCGATATCGTCGAGCGTGTAGCCTTCGGAGCCGTTGTAGAGGCCGACCATGTATTCGATAATCGCGAGGAAGTCCGCCTTGCTCATCGTCATCGTGGTGAGGCTCGGCATCTTGAATTCCGGGCCCTGTTCGGCGAGGATGGAAAGGATGGCAGACGTGTAGACCTTCGCGTTCAAGCGGTAACGACCGACTTCGCCGAGATCGTACTTACGCGGGTCGTTCAGGAACATGGCGTTGAAGAACGCTTCGGCCGTCTGGAGGTTCGGGGCTTCTTCCTGCTGCTGGTGGGTCACGGAGTAGATCACCTTGAGGGCGTCTTCGCGGGACTTGGTCTTGTCGGCAGCGAGGGTGTAGTGGATAAGGAGGTTTTCTTCTTCCTTCGAGAGGAGCGTGATCTGGTCGACGCTGCTTTCGAGGAGGCGTTCGAGCTTCTTGTCGTCGATGACGGTGTTCGCTTCGATGATGACTTCACCGGTGCTGGCGTCAATGACGTCGTTGAAGACGATGCGGTCGATGAGGACGGACTTTTCGCCGTTCTCGTCGAGGACGTTCGCAAGTTCCTGCACGGAGACTTCCTCGGTCTTCTTGTAGAAGAGGTTCAGGATGTCCTGCGTGGTTTCGTAGCCGATGCAGCGGAGCATGGCCGTCGCGGCAATCTTCTTCTTGCGGTCGATGATGAGGTAGAGGGTATCGCCCTCGGTGTTGAATTCAACCCAGGCACCACGGTGCGGGATGATACGGCTCTTGTAGTCGGAGCGGCCGTTGGGCTGCATTTCTTCGTCGAAGCTCACGCCTGGAGAGCGGTGCAGCTGGGAGACGACTACGCGTTCGGCGCCGTTGATGATGAACGTCCCGTTCTCGGTCATGATCGGGAGTTCGCAGATGAGGACGTCGTTCTTGACTTCTTCCTTGAGCTTGCGGTCTTCGCCGTCTTCCTCGAAAATCTGGAGGGAGAGCTTGGCGAACAGCTCCATGGAGTAGGTCAGGCCGCGTTCGCGGCACTCGGGGATGCTGTATTTCGGAATGCCGAAATAATAGCCTTCGTACTTGAGGGAAAAGAGTTCCTTGAGGTCCGTGATCGGGAAGATATCCTGGAATACACGTTCGAGACCCACCTTCATCCTCTTGTCTTGCGGGATGCTGGCCTGAAGGAATTGCTCGTATGAAGCCTTCTGGACTTCAATCAGGTACGGGAGTTCCAGCTGGAACTTGTTGGAGGAATAGCTTTTTCGCTCCGTTGTCATTTGAAATACCTCATCCGTGTGAAGAGCTTGTGGTTAAAAAAGGATCAAAAGACGAAAAAACACCAAAAGCCCGCACCTCAGTGCAGGCGATTGGTATATAGAATTAATGGATAGGAAGCATTACTTCAGAGCGACCTTTGCTCCGAGATCTTCCAGTTCCTTCTTGAGCTTTTCAGCGTCAGCCTTCGGCAAAGCTTCCTTGACGACGCTGTTCGCCTTTTCGACGAGGTCCTTAGCTTCCTTAAGGCCAAGACCGGTGATGGTACGAACGGTCTTGAGCACCTGCATCTTCTGAGCGCCGGCTTCGACGAGAACGACGTCGAATTCGGTCTTTTCTTCAGCAGCGGCAGCACCAGCGGCCGGGGCAGCCATTACGACGCCACCAGCGGCTTCAATGCCGTGAGTTTCCTTAAGGTAGTCAGCCAAAGCCTTGGCTTCGAGAAGGGTAAGACCAACGATTTGATCGCCCAATGCCTTGATATCAGTTGCCATGATGTGTTTCTCCGATTATTCCGTTTAAAAGTTTTGGTTTGTGGTTTGTTGTTAAGCTTCCGGTGCAGCAGCAGCTTCAGGAGCCGCTTCGGGGGCCGCTTCGGAACCCGATTCTTTTTCCAGCTTTTCCTGGAGGGCCTTGATTTGACCGGCGATCGTGCCACCAGGTCCGAGAGCGATGGCGACGATCTGAGCGATCATGCCCTTGCGATCCGGGATCTTGGCGAGGTTCACGACTTCGGAGCCAGGCATCGGCTTTCCATCGAGGAAGACGCTCTTGGCGATCAAGAAATCGGGGTTTGCTTTGTGGAATGCTTCAATTTCGCGGGCAGGCAGAAGCGGGTCATCTGCGAAGCCGACCATCACGGATGTTGCACCGGTCAGCATTTCGTCGAGACCTTCGACCTTGAGAGCGGCGAGCACGCGCTTGAGAAGAGTGTTCTTCACAGCGTGGTACTTGACACCCTTAGAAGCAAGAGCCTTGCGGAGGGCGTTGTCCTTGTCGACAGTGATGCCCTGGTAATTGAGCAAGTAGACGGCGGTAGCATCCTTGAAGGATTCAACGAGGGCGTCCACGGTCTGTTGTTTCTTAACTACAGCTTTCATGGTTTCTCCTATCGTGTCAATGCCATATCAAGTTTGATGCCCGGGGCCATCGTAGCCGTCAAAGTGAGGCTCTTGATGTATGTGCCCTTAGAAGATTGCGGCTTGTTCTTCACAACAGAGTCGATGACGGACTGGGCGTTTTCGGCCAGCTGGTCGACGGTGAAGGAGAGCTTGCCAACAGGAGCGTGAACGTTCGCACCCTTGTCGACGCGGTACGAGATCTTACCGGCCTTGAGTTCCTTGACGGTCTGGGCGACGTTGACGGTCACCGTACCAGCCTTGGGGCTCGGCATCATACCACGAGGACCGAGGACGCGGGCCACCTTACTAATCACCGGCATCATGTCGGGAGTAGCAACGACGGCGTCAAAGTCCAGCCAGCCTTCCTGAATCTTCTGAACCAAGTCAGCACCACCCGCGTAGTCGGCGCCAGCGTTCTTTGCAACTTCAAGGTTGTTGTCCTTGCAAAAAACGAGAACGCGGACCTGACGACCGGTACCATGCGGAAGCACGACAGTGCCACGAACCACTTGGTCGGAATGTTTTGGGTCCACACCGAGATTGAAGTGTACTTCGACCGTCTGGTCGAACTTCAATTCGGACTTTTTGAGTATTTCGATTGCTTCCTTCAAGCCGTACGCTTTTGCACGGTCAATGGATTCGGCAATCTTTTTGTATTTTTTTCCTCTGAACATGAAATTTTCCTGTCAGATACGTAACGGTGAATTACCTGCCTCAGTCAACCACATCGATACCCATGGAGCGAGCAGTACCCGCAACCATGCGCATGGCGGCTTCGAGGTCGATTGTGTTTAGATCCGGCATCTTCTTTTGGGCGATTTCCTGGATCTGGGCCTTGGTGATCTTACCAACTTTCTTACGGTTGGGTTCGCCAGAGCCGCTTTCGATACCGACAGCCTTCTTGATGAGGGCCGGCACCGGCGATACCTTCGTGATGAAGGTAAAGCTCTTGTCCGCATAAACCGTGATGACGACCGGGATGATCATTCCCTTGTCGTTCTGGGTCTTAGCGTTAAACTGTTTGCAGAACTCCATGATGTTCACGCCCTTCTGACCGAGGGCAGGACCCACCGGGGGAGCCGGGTTAGCAGCGCCTGCGGGAATCTGGAGCTTGATATAACCTGTAATTTTCTTTGCCACTTTTTTATCTCCGTTTCAAAAACCGTACAAACTAAGCGTCGGCGGACTCGACCTGGTTAAAGGCGAGTTCGACAGGCGTAGAACGGCCGAAAACGGACACCATGACCTTGACCTTGGAGTCCATAATCTCGTCTACGACGCCCACAAAGCCCTTGAAAGGACCTTCCTTGATGCAGACATTTTCGCCAATTGTGTACGGAATTTGGATCTCGCCTTCCACGGGATTTTCAGGATTAACCCCAAGAAGACGATCGACCTCGCTCTGACGAAGCGGAACAGGAACACGAGAAGCGCGTGTCATTCCGCCGAAATGGGTGACGCCGTTAATGGTCGACACCAGGTGCTGGGTGAGCTCGTCCAGCTCCATTTCAATAATGATATAAGCAGGGAAAAGGTTCTGAACAGAAGTACGGCGCCTGCCGCGGACGTTGCTAACAACCTCGCGAGTAGGCACCAGAATTTGACCGAACCTGTCTTGAACGCCTTCGCGTTCAATCATCTGCTCAAGACGTTTCTTGATGTTGTTTTCCTGACCGGTAAAAGTGTGAACTGCATACCACTGCTTGGCCATACAATTACCCTCTTCCCATGATCTTATCGACAATCCAGGAAAGACCCACATCAAGTCCGGCAATATAACAGCCCATGATGACGCTGAAGAGCATCACCACAAGCGTAGAGCCTTTGAGTTCTTCCCAAGTAGGCCAAGTAACCTTCTTCAGTTCCTGAATAGATTCTTTGACATATTGCTGGATCTTACGCATATCGACTCCTGAGGAATTGAGCAGGTCGAGAGGGACTCGAACCCCCAACCAACGGTTTTGGAGACCGTGACTCTACCAATTGAGCTATCGACCTATTCAGAATTCCTTACTTGGATTCCTTGTGAACGGTATGCTTGCGGCAGAAACGGCAGTACTTCTTGTATTCCACGCGGGAAGGATGAAGACGCTTGTTCTTGTCGCAATCATAGTTGCGCTGATTGCATTCTGTGCATTCGAGCACGATGAGTTCTCTAGGCATTTTTAATCCTGATTACTTGATGATTTCGGTTACAGAGCCAGCACCGACCGTACGACCACCTTCGCGGATAGCAAAGCGGAGCTGCTTTTCCATGGCGATCGGGGCGATGAGGTTCACGTGGATCGTCACGGTGTCACCCGGAGTCACCATTTCGACACCTTCCGGGAGCTGGATCGTGCCAGTCACGTCGGTGGTGCGGAAGTAGAACTGCGGACGGTAGCCGTTCATGAACGGCGTGTGACGGCCACCTTCGTCCTTCGTGAGGACGTAGATTTCGGCCTTGAATTCG
>Ga0129306_1000718_pt1 | contig 47128 bp, 41 predicted proteins | sample P827metagenome_FD_94438 | JGI IMG/M metagenome (GOLD analysis project Ga0129306, IMG submission 94438) | Capybara group fecal microbial communities from Wisconsin, USA - P827 metagenome | ecosystem: Host-associated > Mammals > Digestive system > Large intestine > Fecal | place: USA: Wisconsin... | reverse complement strand
GGCCAGGTAGTCGTTCACAGTCACGACGTGAACACCATTACCAGTCAGAGCATTCAGGAAGACGGGTAGGGTAGCCACGAGGGTCTTACCTTCACCCGTTGCCATCTCTGCGATCTTACCTTGATGCAAGACGACACCACCAAACAACTGTACGTCGTAGTGGATCATCTCCCATTTCAGGTCATTACCGCCTGCTGTCCAGTGGTTATGGTAGATGGCCTTATCACCGTCGATGGTGATAAAGTCCTTCTTGGGATCACCGGCCAGTTCACGGTCGAAGTCTGTAGCCGTGACGATGGTCTCTTCGTTCTCAGCGAAACGCTTGGCTGTCTCTTTTACGATGGCGAAAACCTCAGGCATCACCTCATCGAGCGCTTTCTCATAGATATCGAGCACTTCCTTCTCTATCTTGTCGATCTGCTCGAAAATGCTGGCACGCTCGTCAATGGGAGTGTTCTCGATGGTTGCCTTCAGTTCTGCAATTTTGGCCTTTTTCTCTTTAGCAGAGTCCTGTACCTGCTTTTGGAGTTCTTTGGTACGCTGACGGAGCGCATCGTTATCTAAGGATGCCACTTTCTCCGTAGCGGCCTTGGCCTGTTCTACAAATGGTTGGATTAATTTCATGTCGCGGGTGGATTTGTCACCAAACAACGACTTGAGGAACTTGTTGAAATTCATATTGTTATCTTACTGTTTTTTCAATTTATAATCTGTTTTCTGAAAATCGGCTGCAAAGTTACATAAAAAAAATGTAACTGCCAAAGAAATCATACAGAACATAGTTCTGAAAGGTTCAATTTGCCATTCAGAACAATGGTTCTGCAGTACAGGCATTAGGAGCTCTGATACGGATGGACTTGGCAATAGTCGGTGCTATCCTATCAGTAGTAACTGGTATTTGTACACGTCCTGCAGGGATTCCCACACCATAAAGGATGATGGGGAAAGCAGGGACAGCCGCCTGTGAAAGTCTGTCATTATTGGTTTCCTCATTTTGCAGATGCCAACCAGAAGCGACCTCAATCAGGATGTCACCACTGTGCTGAGAATGGAAGCCGTTGCGCACCTTTGAGAATTGACCTTCATAACTGTTCAGAAGTTGTTGGGCAGTAAATACATTCTTGACACCCGACATCTGCAAGATAAACTCCTGAGCGCGCTGGGAGGCATCTGTCAGACTAATACGCTTTGATTCCAGTAGTTTGTGATTGAGAAAGAGTTGGTCGTCGTAGCAGGTCTCAACATAGCGTCCCTGTCCCCAAAGGGCCCCATAATACATATTCAGCAGGTTTGCAGCCCGATTTATATAAAATGTGCCTGTAGGGATGCGATATTTTGAGTAGTCTATGCCCTCGGGATCTCTATAGCCTGTACTGGTAATGCAGAAAAGCACCTGCTCCTTGCCAAGCCTGTTCTCCAATGTAGTGATCAGACTGTCTAACGACTGATCAAGTCGGATATAGGTGTCTTCGAGTTCTTTCTGACATTCTGTCACAGGTTTGTGGTCAAAATTCCCTGCATAATAGGTGAGACAAAGCAGGTCGGTGATGGAATCAGTGCCCATCTCCTGTTCACTGACACAGGCCAGTGCCAATGCTGTTATGTCAGCATTTATCAAACCAGATGTCTGATATTCCTGATATTTCCTGTTGCTCTTAAGATGATGTTTAAAATCAGGCTTTTGCTTGACGATAAAAGGCTGCCATTCTATTCGCTTTTTCTTTTTATGTGTTTTGTTTAACTCATTGTAAGAGAGTGCCCATACAGGTATTCCATTTGAGTAATACTGAGATGTGATCCATTGCCCAGTATTCCCATTCATCCATACAGCTCCATCAGCTGCATGACCAGCAGACAGAATGGCCATATCCTGAAAAGGTGAAATAGCAAATATTTTCGCATTGCCATTTGTGGAGATCTTCAGTTCATCGCCTATACAAGAGACTGCCAATTGGGCAGGTGAAGGTATGTCTGGTTGATGTGTGTCCTCTGTACAAGATACAGGTCGCAAACTATTTCTGTCGATCCATTGATCCCCGGTAATACCATGATAGAATGGGGTTGTACCCGTGACAATGGTCGAAATGGCAGAAGCTTGATCCGGATTGATGAAGGGGTAAGAAACATTCTCGTAAACAAGACCCTGCGACAATAACTTTTTAAAACCATTATCTCCATAGTTGGCAGCGAAGGATTCAAGAAAGTCGCTGCGTAACTGGTCGATGGTGATATTGACGACCAGTCTTGGCACCTGCCTGTTTACATATTGTGCCTGGGCATCAATATGCCATCCTAATACGGCCAGCAGGGTAATGGAGAGATAATGGTTCCTCACGCTTTATATTTCAAATTAATATGTACTCGTAACAGCAAACATAGTGCCACAATCAACATCCCTTCAGCATACTGCTGGAAGAAACTGCCTAACAGGAAGAGTGTGGCCATTGTGAGAAGCACTTTCCACCAGCGAGTGGGGCGCCTTCTGATGACAGCAGGTATAAAGAAAAATGCGATGGGATTCAGCAGCAATATCTGCAAATTAGTACTGGTAGTGGGATGCTGAGAGAACAGCATGACAAACAGCACGCAGCCTGCCAATCCCTGAAGGAGCATGAGTAGTGCGTCCCAGTATTTAAATGTTCTTTTGCGTTTCCATTCTAATGCCAGAATGATCAGTGAACATATCAGGAACAAACAGGCACATGCCATCGGTGAAAGAGGAAAATCTTGTTCAATGATCTGTACACCTGGAGGTACCAGTATTCTGCGTTCTTTAACCAAGGGTCGATATTCTCCGCTGGAATAAATCTGTGCCCTGTCAAAATCATACATCAGGTTCTCTGGCAAAAACTCTTGTTCCCGGAGGGTTGTCTTCATATCGGCTTTTACACCTAACAGCATATCATTGCCAAAAGCGGCCCATGGATGATTCCTGACACAAGTGTGAACCATGTCCCTATATGACGGGGAATAATCCTCACGCTGTGCATATTTGATATTGCCGTTAATACATTTTTCAATAACATCCCTTGGACGGGTGGAACAGTTATCGTAAAAATAGTTGTAACGATATACTCTATTTTCTGGCCTAAGATTATCTTCAAGAATATCTTTTAGATGACGTTTCTCTTCATTGGTCAGGTTGAGTACCTGTTCCATGACAGAACTACCGTATTCCTTGTAGTATGGCCAAAAATAATCGTAAGGAAAAGCGCCCAACTCATAATCAGTCAGACCAAATACGAAACGGAGAACAAAATAAGGTTTTTTGAAATCAAATAATCCCCAGTTAAAAACCCAGTCTTTCACTCCAGTATAAGGGCCTTGCTGGCATAAGTTATGCCATCGGATGGCAGAATGGCCATAGAGACTGTATATCTCCTCATGTGGCGAACAAGTGAGCAGACTGACTTCCACAGAGTCCATAGGGTCATAATTCAGTCCAACAGTGTCGTTAACTGCATTGAAGGAGAAGGCTTCGTATTGAGCCCTGATGGGAGTGATGCCTCTGAATATCAGTAGGATAAGTATAACCAGAAGCGTCTTGGATTTTTTTTCTAAATGTTTCACGATGCAAAAATAACTTATATTTTTGAGTAAAAGGCCATTATTTCGATTTTTTTCAATAATTTTGCACGCTGAAATGAATTTCGATAGAAATAAAGTGCAAAAGATGAATAGATTTCTCTGTTGTCTTGCTTTGATGGCAATGTCAGCGATGGGTGCCTACGCTCAGAGTGGCACTAATTCTCCTTATAGCCAATATGGTCTGGGTGATATGGCAGACCAGGGGGTAGGCTTTAATAAAGGTATGAGTGGTGTTGGCTTGGCTTTCCGTAAAGGAAATGAGGTTAATCCACTGAACCCTGCATCATATTCCTCGGTTGATTCACTGAGTATGATTTTTGACGCTGGTCTTTCCGGACAAATTACTAATTATAATGAGAACGGTAAGACGATGAGTGCCAAAGGCGGAGGGTTCGACTATGTAACAGGTCTGTTCCGAGTGTTTAAGAATGTTGGTGTTAACGTGGGAATCATGCCATTCTCCAATATAGGTTACAGCTACTCATCATCCACAAAACTGTCGGAGGTTAATACGACTGTGCCAGTAAAATATGAAGGTAATGGTGGTTTGCACCAGCTATTCCTCGGTGCAGGATGGAAGGTCTTAAAGCCTCTTTCAATCGGTTTTAATATCGCCTATCTGTGGGGTGAATATGACCGGTCTGTTACCAGTACTAATACGTCAATCAATGTGCTTAGCAGACAGTATTCTGCATCTATTAACAGTTGGAAACTCGACGTGGGTCTTCAGTATGATCAGCCTATTAGTAAAACGGACTTCATTACGCTGGGTGCCACTTTCACACCAGGTCACAATCTGAAAGCCGATCCAGAATGTAAGGTTATCAGTAGGAATACTTCTATCGGGAAATCTGACACCACTTCATACGTCATCAATGATGTGCTCGATATCCCGACTTCATGGGGTGTCGGTCTTGCATATCGTCATGGATCCATTTTTAGGATTGGTGCTGACTTCCAATTGCAGAAGTGGGGTTCCTTGTCGTACCCTGCTGTGAATGAAAACAACGACTATGTCATGAAGTCTGGGCTTTTAAAGGATTGTTATAAACTGAATGCCGGTGCCGAATGGATGCCCAATCCCATGAGTCGTAAGTTTCTTGCTCACGTGCGATATAGGATCGGTGCCGGATACTCTACACCTTATTATTATATTAATGGACAGGATGGGCCCAAGGATTTCCATGTCAGTTTAGGTCTGGGTATTCCCATTATGAATGTTTATAACAATCGTTCGATATTGAATATCAGTGCCCAGTGGCAGCGTCGCTCAGCAGATCAACTCATCACAGAGAATTCTTTCCTCTTCAATATTGGACTGACGTTCAATGAGCGCTGGTTCGCTAAGTGGAAGATTGAATAGAAACGAAAAATGAAGCATGAAATGTGATGAGTGAAGAGTATAGAATAGGTGTAAATGAATTGTGGTGGCGGATGTCTCTGCCGTTACTTTTCGCTTTATGTTTTTTGTTTTTTACTTCCTGTAATGATGTGCAGGAACATACGGCACCACCTATCTATGACCGAGATTCCGTTTCTACAATGACTTCGTATGGCGTCAATACACTTATCAGCGATTCTGGCGTTATCAAATATCGGATTGTTACTGAGCGCTGGGATGTAAACACCATCAAGAACCCGTCGCGCTGGACCTTTGAGAAAGGCGTTTTCTTCGAGCAGTTCGATGAAAAATTCCATGTTCAAGCCTATATCCAGTCGGATACTGCATGGTATTATGACCAGAAGAAACTCTGGCATCTCCGTGGTCGTGTCCGTATCCGAAATATCAATGGCTTGATTTTCGAAAGCGAGGAACTATACTGGGATGGTATCAAGCACGAACTTTATTCTAATGTATTTTCCAAAGTGACCACTCCTGAACGCTCTATGGAAGGAACGTACTTTCTTAGTGATGAACAGATGCGCCATTATACCGTTTCCAATTCCAAGGGATCGTTTGAGCGTGAGGATATGACGGGAGATTCAAAGGAGGAAGAGCAGAAGTCAAAGACACCTGCAGATACTGCAAAACAGGTATCTCCGATTCTACGTCCGCAAACACAAAAACATAGGAAAATCGTATATTAATTCAATCTGATCATGACCTCACTCATCATAGGCTTGCTTGTATCAATGCTTTTCTCCGCCTTTTTTTCAGGTATGGAGATTGCCTTTGTTTCGAGTAACAGGCTACGGGCTGAGATGGATCGCGAGAAGAACGGACTGTCACAAAAGGCTATCACAATATTCTATCAGCATCCCAATAACTTCGTTTCAACGATGCTTGTAGGCAATAATATTGCTCTTGTAATTTACGGTATCCTTTTCGCTAAGATCTTCGATGCTACGCTTTTTTATTCATTTAGTGACGGCATAAGGGTGACGGCGGATACACTGCTATCAACATTGGTGGTTCTGTTTACTGGCGAGTTTCTGCCAAAGACTATCTTTAAGAACAATCCCAATACGATGCTTACTTTCTTCGCCATACCCGCCTATCTATGTTATGTGGTGCTCTATCCAATATCTCGTTTTGCGACCTTGCTTTCCAAAGGACTTCTTAGGCTTGTGGGGGTTCGTATGAATAAAGTGGATGAAGATAAGGAATTTACAAAGGTTGATCTTGACTACCTCGTTCAAGCAAGTATTGACAATGCAGACAACGAGGATGAGATCGGTGAAGAGGTAAAGATATTCCAAAATGCTCTCGATTTCTCAGAGACAAAGGTTCGCGATTGTATGGTTCCTCGTACAGAGATTGATGCAGTGGAGGATACGGCAACCATCGAACAACTCAAGCAGATATTTATAGAGAGTGGTCATAGTAAGATTATTGTATATCATGAGGATATTGACCATGTTGTGGGATATATCCATTCCTCTGATATGTTCAGGCTGGATTCCACAGCTGTGGAAAACACACCGCTCTGCACTATTCAGTCTTCACTTGTCAGGACGATCTCCTTCATACCAGAGACCATGCTTGCCTCGAAACTGATGCGGATGCTTATGCAGCAGAAACGATCGTTGGCTATTGTTGTCGATGAATTTGGCGGAACAAGTGGACTGGTATCGTTGGAAGATATCATGGAGGAGATCACGGGAGAGATTGAAGATGAACATGACAATTCCAATCATGTGGCTAAACAGGTGGGAGATCATGAATATGTGCTCTCTGCACGTCTGGAGATTGAGAAAATTAACGAGCTGTTCGATCTGTCACTCCCTGAGAGTGATGAATATATGACGCTTGGTGGTCTTATACTGCACGAATACCAGTCGTTTCCCAAACTCAATGAAGTTGTGAGAATTAGGGAGTTTGAGTTCAAGATACTGAAGAATACGGCGACAAAGATAGAACTTGTGCGTTTAAAAGTCATTGAATGATAGATTTCTTTGTGGAAATTTGCTCAATTCATTCCTTTTTCGTAATTTTGCACGCGTTTTATGGAAATAAGAAAATTAAAATAAAAATAACAAACAAAAATGGCAGCATTAGGAAAAATTAGAAAGAGAGGCGTTATACTGGTGATTATCATCGGTCTCGGCCTTTTTGCCTTTATTGCTGAAGAGGCTTTTCGTTCTTGTGAAGCAACCAAGAACCAGCAGCGTCAGCAGATTGGTGAGGTGTTAGGTAACAAGATTAACGTACAGGAATTCCAGGCTCTTGTTGATGAGTATCAGGATGTGTTGAAGATGACTAACGGCATCGACAACTTTACTGAGGAGCAGTTGAACAGCATCAAGGATGAGGTATGGAACTCGTATGTCAACGAGCAGATCATCCAGGCAGAGTGCAAGAAAGTTGGTTTGACAGTGACTGACGAGGAACTTCAGAACATCATGAAAGAGGGTACCAACTCCATGCTGATGCGTTCACCTTTCGTGAATCAGCAGACTGGTCGCTTCGACGTGACCATGCTTACCAAGTTCCTGGCAGATTATAAGAAGAACGCCACCAATCCACAGCTTGCTGAGTCTTATCAGAAGATATATAATTATTGGCAGTTCATTGAGAAACAACTCCGTCAGCAGACTCTGGCACAGAAATATCAGACTCTTATCGCCAACGGTTTGTTGACGAATCCTGTATCAGCCAAGATGGCTTTTGAAGGACAGAATCAGGAGAGCAATATCGAATTGGCTTCTATTCCTTACTCCAACATCAACGACAATGACGTGAAGGTGGAGGAGAAGGATCTCAAGGCTAAGTATGATGAAATGAAGGAGATGTTCAAACAGACGGTGGAGACCCGTGACATCAAGTATGTAGCCTTCCAGGTTGAGGCTTCTGCCGCTGATCGTCAGACCCTGATGCAGACGATGGAAGATGCTTCTACAAAGCTTCAGAGTGGTGCTAACCCCGCCGAGGTTGTCCGCAAGGCACAGTCACAGTTCCCCTATACGGGTATTGCCGCTACCAAGCGTGCCTATCCTTCTGACATCGCTGCGAAGATCGACTCTATGTCCGTAGGCCAGACTACAGCACCGTTTGAGACGAAATCAGACAATACGTTCAATGTGGTGAAGTTGATCTCCAAGACCCAGATGCCTGATAGTATCGAGTATCGCCAGATTCAGGTGAGTGGTGCAACAATAGAAGCAGCCCGTCAGACGGCTGATAGTATCTATAATGCCCTCAAGGCTGGTGCTGACTTCGAAACGTTGGCTCAGAAATATGGTCAGACGGCTCAGGAGCAGTGGCTTACCTCTGATATGTATGAGAATAGCAATGCTATGGATGAAGAGTCAAAGAACTATCTTAATGCTATCAACAACCTCGGTACGAACGAGTTGAAGAACCTGGAGTTCTCACAGGGTAATATCATTCTTCAGGTGACAGCTCGCAAAGCGATGGTTGATAAGTATGATGTGGCTGTTATCAAACATACCATTGATTTCTCAAAGGGCACCTATTCGGACGCTTATAATAAGTTCAGTCAGTATGTCAGTGAGAACACTACGCTTGAGGAGTTAGAGAAGAATGCTGCCAAGTTCGGTTTTAAGGTTCAGGAGCGAAAGGATCTTTTAAATTCGGAGCATAATGTAGCAGGTCTTCGTGCCACCCGTGAAACTATGAAGTGGATATTTGATGCTAAGGAAGGTGAAGTGAGTCCGCTTTATGAATGTGGCAACAACGACAACCTGCTGGTAGTAGCCCTGACAAAGATTAATCCTATTGGTTATCGTAGTCTTGACGATGTTAAAGATATTGTTAAGGCAGACGTGCTCCAGGACAAGAAATTTGAGCAGATTAAGGCTAAATTTGCAGGTGTAGCAGATATGGCGGCTGCAAAGGCTAAGGGCGCTCGTGTTGATTCTGTCAACCAGATTACCTTCTCTGCACCAGTATTCGTTCAGGCTACGGGTGCCAGCGAACCTGCCCTTTCTGGTGCGGTAGCTGCTGCCAAACAGGGCGAGTTTAGTAAGAACCTCGTGAAGGGTAACGGTGGTGCTTACCTGTTCAAGGTGCTGAAGAAAGCAGACCGTGAAGGTGTGAAGTTCGATGAGAAATCTACTGAGCAGCGTCTGAAGCAGCAGGCTATGCAGGCTGCAGGACGTTTCATCCAGGAACTTTATCAGAAGGCAAACGTGGTTGATAACCGCTATCTCTTCTTCTAAATCACTGAGAATAGAGAACAGAAATTACTATACAATTATACTATATAGAAACTATATAGAAACAAAAGGCTTGCGATGATCGCAAGCCTTTGTTTTGCATATGGGTGTGTTTAGTTCTGTGGATGATACTCGAAATGCTGGTAGTCTTTTGAGGTGCGCCAGGATCCGCCCCAAATGAAACCGTACTTTAGGAACAGACGATGGCAGAGATCACCTTCTACGATCTTATAACGAAATGATTTTTTTCTATCTACATAAGGTTTTCCGTTTTTGGGCTGGACTATTATCGATCCGTCTTTCCGATAGCGAACATAGGGATTATAAAGGGTGTTAATGTCAATGGCGAGACCTCGTGCATGATAAGAGAGCTTCTTAGTGTCGGGCACATTCCGATAACAGAAACAACTGGTGTTGTTATCTTCCATCTGCCGTTCGTCATCTGCGTCGTATTCATCAGCCAGACGGATGCGCTGAATAGGGTAGTGGTGGGCGTAGAGTTCACGGAAGATAGCCAACAACTTGTCGGCTATGATCTTGTTACACACCAGTGCGCCCTCATGTGTCTTTTCATCGTAGTCCCAATGCAGCACTTTCAGATATCTCAGGTCACTACGTTTTACATGAGGGTTCGGCTGATATGTCTTGCCCTGCATGACGCACCACACACTGTCTGATAATTCCTGAACAGAGAAGCCACCAGAAAGATTCTGGCTTTGCACACACATGGCAGTGCAAAGCCAGAACAGTATGAGAGGAAGTCTTAATAACCGCATCAATACACGACTTTTTTGTGACCTTGGATATAGACTCCTGCGCGTGTTGGCATGCCGTTGAGACGAACACCTTCCAGATTGTAGATGTCTGTAGAGTCTTCGTCAGTCTTGACGGCACGAATGCTGGCACCTCCTTCAAATTCTTTTTTGGCCTTTTCAAGTTGCTCCATAAAATCGTTATTCGTATGCAGACGAGCGTATGCAGCAGCTCCAACAAGTCGTCCCATATCCACATCACTCTGCCAGTGATACCCAGTGATTACGCGTCCATTGCCATATTTGAAAGCGCGAGCCAGAAGGGCCTCCTGATAATCAGGGGCAATTTCGGACATCACTAAGGCATAAAGCCAACCTGCACAGGCGTGACCAGAGGGGTAGGAACCGTTATTCCTGAGTGGGTCATTTGCAGGTGTGCCACCAGTTGATGTTGTTTCATTCAATTGAACGAAAGGACGGAGTCTCTTATAATAGGCCTTACATGTCTTGGTAGCATCGCCAGCAGAGGGATAGATAGTGTAGAGCAACTTATATAACTGTGGTGTCGTCGATTTTGAGAAATTCCTTCCGAGAACTTCTGAGAAGATCTTACAGTAATAATCCGCACTGTCGTCCACATCTTGCTTAGCCAAGGCCCCGTCGTCTGTTGACCTTGCAATAATTCCGTCAATATGTGCACTAAAGTCTGTGGTGAAGATTGAAGAGGAGATAGACGGAGGTTCTGGAAGGTACTTGTAGGCATCTGGGAGTTCGTCAATGGTGAAATATGCATCATCGACAGAAGAACGCTTTTTATTTGTAACGCCCGACTTTTTCTCATATTCGGCAATAGCCGATGAGATCATCGTATTGAATCCTGTATGGGAATGCAGACGACTCACAAGGGCGGAGGCCAGCAGACAACCTGCATAGGAGTCACTATCCCAGTGATAGCCGGAAATAACAGAACTTGTGCCATATGTATAACCACGGGCCAGTACTTCATTTTGCTTGTCTGGGCACACCTCAGTCAGCATCATTGCAAAGAGCCATCCCATCATAGCATGACTGGATGGGTAAGAACTGATGTCCTTGTACTGACTCTCATATGTGGGTACCAAGGTCGTTTGATTGAATTTAACATAAGGCCGAGGGCTGAAATAGGATGCCTGCGCCTTTTCCTGGGCCTTTTCACCATAGGTCATACAATAGTCAAACAGTGTGTAGATGTTGGGGGTGTTTCCTGCAGACAATTCGATACCAACAACTTTGGAGAATTCGTCCAGGTAATTGGCGGTCTGAGCGAAAAAATCCTTTTTTGCCTGTGTCCCCAGTTCTGTGTCACGCTCAGTTTTTCCCCATTCATACTGAAGATAATCCTTGATATACTGGACAGAGTTGAAGCTTGGAGGTCCCGGAAGAAACTCCTCTGCATTGGGGACAGGAACCTCCTGAGCTTGGATACTGCCGCAGAACAGAACTGTGGCGATTGAAAAAAGCGTTCTCTTTTTCATTATAATATTAATAATACTTCTATGCGAATGCGACGGTGAGTCCCGCCATGACGATGCTCACCATAGACATCAATTTGATTAGGATGTTCAGCGAAGGGCCAGAGGTGTCTTTAAATGGATCGCCTACAGTATCACCAACAATACATGCCTTATGGGCGAAAGAACCCTTACCTCCGAAGTTACCTTCCTCAATATTCTTCTTGGCATTGTCCCAGGCACCACCAGCATTTGCCATGAATACTGCAAGGGTAAATCCCCCTGCCAGGCCACCTACCAGCAGTCCGAGAACACCAGCGACACCAAGTACACAACCCACAACGATGGGGATAATTATGGCGAGGATGGAAGGAACGACCATCTCATGCTGGGCAGCACGGGTGGAGATCTCTACGCACCGGCCATAATCAGGTGTACCTGTACCCTCAAGGATACCAGCAATTTCGCGGAACTGGCGACGAACCTCTTGCACCATCTTCTCGGCAGCACGGCCTACTGCTTCCATCGTCATTCCACAGAATAGGAAAGCGGCCATTGCTCCGATAAAAGCGCCTACGATTACCCTGGGGTTCATAAGGTTTATCTGGAAGTAGTTCATGAAGTCAGGTATAGTGGCATTGGATGCAGAGATGACTTCACCAGCCACATTTGTTAACTCCTGACCTGCACGTACCATCGCAATCTTAATCTCTTCGATATAAGAGGCGAGAAGTGCGAGGGCAGTGAGGGCGGCAGAACCGATAGCGAAGCCCTTACCGGTAGCGGCTGTCGTGTTGCCTAATGCGTCGAGAGCATCTGTGCGGTGGCGAACCTCCTCACCTAAACCGCACATCTCTGCATTACCGCCAGCATTATCAGCGATAGGTCCGTATGCGTCGGTAGCGAGAGTGATACCTAACGTGGATAGCATTCCTACAGCGGCAATACCAATACCATAGAGACCATGTGCCAGAGAGGTGGATGACATTGAGAGGTCGAAACCGTTGGCACAGAGGTAACTCAGCATGATAGCCACACCGATGGTGATAACGGGAATGCAGGTTGAAATCATACCCGTACCGATACCTTTGATAATTACGGTGGCAGCACCAGTCTGTCCGGCCTCAGAGATCTTTTGTGTCGGCTTATAAGAATGAGAGGTGTAGTATTCTGTAGCCTGTCCGATAATGACACCAGCAGCCAGACCAGAAATGACGGAGAAAGACAGACCTAACCAGTTCTCGATACCCAGCAAATAGAGAATGGCAAAGGTGGCGATAGCAATGAGTATGGCACTGACGTTCGTTCCAAGAGAGAGTGAACGGAGCAGATCCTTCATTGTGGCACCTTCTTTCGTGCGTACCAGGAAGATTCCTAACAGTGAAAGGAATACGCCTACGGATGCAATGAGCATCGGAGCGATAACGGCCTTGAGTTGGATCTCAAGTCCCATCACGCCAAAGGCAGCAGCACCCAAGGCTGCTGTGGAGAGGATAGAACCGCAATAACTCTCATAGAGGTCGGCACCCATACCGGCCACGTCACCCACGTTGTCACCCACGTTGTCTGCAATGGTAGCGGGATTGCGGGGATCGTCCTCAGGAATATCGGCCTCAACCTTACCTACGATGTCAGCACCCACATCGGCTGCTTTTGTATAGATACCACCGCCGACACGGGCAAATAGAGCCTGTGTGGATGCACCCATACCGAAGGTCAGCATGGTAGTAGTGATAGTGATGAGGGCCATCTCGTCGCCCTGATAGAAGTGGTTGAGTACGAGAAACCAGATAGCGATATCAAGGAGTCCCAGTCCAACAACCGTCAGACCCATCACGGCACCTGAGCGGAAGGCAATCTTCAGTCCTGCATCCATGCTCTGGCGTGCAGCATTGGCTGTGCGGGCTGATGCGTATGTGGCGGTTTTCATGCCGAAGAATCCTGCAAGTCCAGAGAAGAATCCTCCCGTCAAGAAGGCAAAGGGTACCCAGGGGTTCTGCACGTTTAGACCGTAGGCCATAAATGCGAAGAGGGCGCACAGGACAACGAATACAATACAAACAACTTTGTACTGCTGCTTAAGGTAAGCCATCGCACCATTACGCACGTAGAGTGCGATCTCTTTCATACGGGGCGTACCTTCATCCGCCTTCATCATACTGCGGAAGAAAAACCATGCCATACTCAGTGCCACTATGGAAGCAACGGGCACTAACCAAAATACTGCGGGGATGTTCATAAATTAATGTTTTTAGTTAATGGTTATTATTATCTATTCATCTACGAAGTCAATCATGTTTGCTGCTTCATCTTCAGGATCTTCTGAGCCTAAATCCATCATTGTGGAGTAGTTATCCTCTGTGATCTCGTCGTCATTTGGATCCTCCACTTCATTGTCCTCTTCGTCGTGGGAACTATAGTTGTCTTCAACCTCATAATCCTCTTCCTCGCCTTCGGTTTCGCCTTCGACCTCATCACGATTCTTTTCGGAGAACTGCATTCTTATTTTCTCCTGTTCAGGCTTAAGTTTGGCAAAGATGGCTTCTACCCAGCCTCCTTTCTCTACCTCGAGCACATCAAAACCGTCCTCGACTTTCTTTTCATACATTCCACCTTTCTTGTGCAGACGGTCTTTGGGTAAGGTTGTCGTGGAAATGTCAAAGCCACTGAGTATGATATCCTGAATAGACTGGGGAAGGGAGTCCCATCCACCACCGAAATTGCGGTCAAGTACCTCGACAAGTTTAGCGGCAGAGATGTGACGGATATTCTCATACGTCAGATCTGTGACACGCATAATAGGACGTTTTTTAATAGCCCAGGCAAATTTCATGCCTTCTTCGAATTTGATCTGCGCTACCTTATAGCCGCGTTTTTCATAACTCTTTTTTACTAACAGAATGTCTTCCTTAATCTCCTCAATAAAGAAGGCACTCTTAAAGATGTCGAGATAATGTTGGATATTCTCTTTAACCTCTGCATCCTTTGTGGCTGCTTCCCACATTCGTAACACATCATTTTCCTGGATGTCCCATACACTGCTTTTGGTGACTGCCTTAATGGAAAGAGAAGGATTGCTCTCCGGTTGCTGTTGTTTTGTTCTTGCCATATATTCTTTCTTTTTTTCTGCAAATGTAAATACTTTATTTTTTATTAGCAAGTTTTTGGACGGAATTTTTTGTAATTTTCGCATTTTAGCGTATCTTTGTGCCCGATTATGGCACAACCACTGGCTGAAAGACTTCGTCCACGCACTTTAGATGAGTATATCGGACAGGAACATCTGGTAGGTGAGGGAGCCGTCCTGCGGAAGATGATTGACGCAGGGCGTATTTCTTCTTTTATCCTTTGGGGTCCCCCGGGAGTTGGCAAGACTACCCTGGCGCAGATTATCGCCCATAAATTGGAAACACCTTTCTATACATTGTCTGCTGTGACGAGTGGTGTGAAAGATGTGCGTGATGTGATTGAGAAAGCGCAGAAAGGACGTTTCTTCAATGAAGCATCGCCAATTTTGTTTATAGATGAGATTCATCGCTTCTCAAAGTCTCAGCAGGACTCACTTCTTGGGGCTGTAGAGAAGGGTATAGTGACGTTAATAGGTGCCACAACGGAGAATCCTTCTTTCGAAGTTATTCGTCCGCTGCTCTCCCGTTGTCAACTCTATGTGCTGAAGTCGTTGGAGAAGGATGACCTGTTGAGACTACTCGACAGAGCTATCACACAGGACATTATTCTGAAGGAGAAAAATATCACGATTAAAGAGACTGGTGCTCTATTAAGATTTAGTGGAGGTGATGCCCGCAAACTACTTAATATTCTGGAACTTGTGGTTGAGGCAGAACAGTCTGGAGAGCCCATTGCTATCACAGATGAACTTGTCGTGAGTCGTTTGCAACAGAATCCGCTGGCCTATGATAAGGACGGTGAGATGCACTATGATATTATCTCTGCTTTCATAAAGAGTATCCGGGGTTCTGATCCTGATGCCGCACTCTACTGGCTGGCACGGATGATTGAGGGCGGGGAGGATCCGCAATTTATCGCTCGTCGTCTGGTGATCAGTGCGGCGGAGGATATCGGATTGGCGAATCCCAATGCCCTGTTATTAGCTAATGCAGCTTTTGATGCTGTGATGAAGATCGGATGGCCAGAAGGTCGTATTCCGTTGGCAGAGGCAACAGTTTATTTAGCCACTTCTCCCAAAAGTAACAGTGCTTATCTGGGTGTGGATGCAGCTTTGTCATTGGTCCGTCGGACTGGCAATCAGCCTGTTCCGCTTCCCATCCGTAATGCGCCGACGGAGTTGATGAAAGAGTTGGGGTATCATGACGGTTACCAATATCCGCACGACTTCCCTGGACATTTCACACCACAGCAGTATATGCCCGATTCTCTTGTCGATGAACGGCTATGGCATGGACAGCATAACCCCACTGAGGAAAAGATGTACCAGCGTATGGTAAACTACTGGGGGAAAAGATATGAGGACTAAATGGAACAGGATTTGATTATATACATTATCGAATTGCTAGGCACATTTGCCTTTGCCATATCGGGTATCCGCCACGCCGCTGCAAAGCATTTTGACTGGTTCGGCGGTTATGTATGTGGTGTGGCTGTGGCCATTGGGGGGGGTACGATCCGTGACGTGATGCTTGGAGTGACACCTTTCTGGATGACCACCCCTATCTATTTAATATGTACAGGAGTGGCGCTACTGACGGTCGTCTTCTTCGGTAAGTGGATGGAGCCCCTGAAGAACGCGTGGTTCGTGTTTGATACGCTGGGCTTGGCACTGTTCACTATTGCTGGTATCCAGAAAAGCCTCGCGCATGGACAGCCGTTCTGGGTGGCTATCATCATGGGCTGTATCACGGGTTCGGCTGGTGGTGTCATCCGCGATGTGCTGTTGAACAATGAGCCGGTTATCTTCCATAAGGAGATCTACGCGATGGCCTGTGTGTTGGGTGGTGTGGTGTATTGGCTGATGGTAGAGATGGGCACCTCTGCAGAGGTAAGCGCGATTGTCAGTTTCTTCGTCACCAGCATCATCCGCTTCCTCGCAGTGCGGTATCATATCTCACTACCCGTCTTAAATGAAGAGAATAAATAATACAAAATATGCCTGAACAAAACAACAATCAGAAAAGACAAAGAAGACAGCAACCTGTGGATAATACCTACGGACACCTGCAGCCGCAGGCCCTTGAGGTGGAAAAGGCTGTGCTTGGAGCCTTGATGATCGACAAGGATGCCTACGCTGTAGTCTGTGAGACGCTTCGTCCAGATAGTTTCTACGAACCCCGTAACCAAATGGTCTATATGGCCATCCGCGACTTGAGCATGGCAGAAAAACCAGTCGATGTGCTGACGGTAACGGAGCAGTTGGCAAAACTTGGGAAACTCGATGAGGTTGGAGGTCCTACTTACGTGGCAGAACTAAGTTCTCGTGTGGCATCGTCGGCTAATATCGAATATCATGCGAATATTGTCGCTCAAAAGTCTCTGGCCCGTCAGTTGATTTCCTTCGCCAGTAACATTGAGACGAAGGCCTTTGACGATACTATCGACGTAGAGGATCTGATGCAGGAGGCTGAGGGATCACTCTTTGAGCTCTCGCAGCGTAATACAAAGAAGGACTATACACAGATAAATCCCGTCATTGACCAGGCTATTAAGACTATTCAGGCTGCGCATGCTAATACCGATGGTCTGACGGGTGTCTCCACGGGCTATTATAAACTCGATGATATCACCAGTGGATGGCAGGCTTCCGATCTCGTGATTATTGCAGGACGTCCTGCGATGGGTAAGACTTCGTTCGCCCTTTCGATGGCGAAGAATATCGCTGCAGACCTGCGTATTCCGATGGCTTTTTTCTCATTGGAGATGTCGAACGTGCAGCTTGTGAATCGTCTGATCTCGAATGCCTGTGAGATTCAAGGCTCGAAGATTCTTAACGGACAGTTGCAGCGCGATGAGTGGGACCGTCTTGACAAGCGTATTAATAATCTGCTTGACGCACCACTTTATATTGACGATACGCCTGGACTTTCTGTCTTCGAACTGAGGACGAAGGCTCGTCGGTTGGTGCGTGAGCATGATATTAAGCTTATCATGATTGACTATCTCCAACTGATGAATGCCAACGGCATGCGCTTCAGCAGCCGCCAAGAAGAAGTTTCTACTATTTCGCGTTCACTGAAAAGTTTGGCCAAGGAACTTGATATTCCCATTTTGGCACTAAGTCAACTGAATCGTGGTGTGGAAAGCCGCGAGGGATTAGAGGGCAAGCGTCCACAACTCTCCGATCTCCGTGAGTCGGGAGCCATCGAGCAGGATGCCGATATGGTAATCTTCGTGCACCGTCCGGAATATTATCATATCTATCAAGACGATAACGGCCGCGACCTGCATGGTATGGCGCAGATTATTATCGCCAAGCATCGTAAGGGCGCCACAGGCGATGTGCTGTTGACCTTCCGTGGTGAATATACCCGTTTTGAGAATCCTGAAGACAAGAATCTGGGTAACCGTGCCCCGATGGGAGGTGGAGAAATATTAGGGTCTAAAGTGAATGGCAATAACAATACACCGCCTGATATGCCAGATGGCTATGATCCCTTCGGTAATGGCTCAATACCACCGCCATCCAATGACGGCCCGCTGCCGTTCTAACTTACTAATAAAAAATCATCCGAGATAGTCTTGGAGATTGGGAATCCAGTCTTCGTTGTTCTGGGGACATAGGGTGTGGATGCCGAGGGTCTGCGCGACAGCAACGTTTTTGGGACTGTCGTCGATGAAGAGGGTTTCATCAGCAGAAGCCTGTTGCCCTTGTAACATCAATTCAAATATCTGTGCCGAAGGCTTCATTATGCCGCACTGATAACTGAGGTATAGATGATCGAAATAGTAGTTGAGAGGGTGACCACCACCATCGAACTCAGGACTGCATGCCCATTGCATCATGAATGGATTTGTATTAGATAGCAGACAAACCTTGTATTCTTGTTGGCGCAGTTGGAGTAGCATGTCGAGGTTGCGCTGGGGGACGGATTCAACATAGCCGTGCCAGGCATAGTAGCATTCTTCCATCGTCACATTCCTGCCTATAATCTTGCTGAGTTCTTCGCGAAACGTCTCGGCAGAGATCTTGCCGCTTTCAAGGTCTCCAAAGATGCCATGCTGGCAGAAAGGGTCGAGATGCTGACGGGCATCTCGTAGGCCAATCTCCTCGAAACGCCGGATGGCATTTTCGTGACTCAGGGCGACTACGACACCGCCAAGATCGAAAGCAATATTGGCAATCCTTTTCACTCTTTATATTTCTCTATGAGCCCTTCAGCCTGAGGATCACCGAGTTCCTTGGCTTTTTGCAGGTTTGAGATGCCATCCGCTTTCTGCCCTTTCAGGCACTGTGCCAGACCAAGGAAGAGATAACCGTCGCTGTTGTTGGCATCGAGACCGATGCACTCTTGGGCAGTGGCAATCGCCTCATCATACATGCCCACGCGAATCTCTAATGAGGCTTTTTCGGCATAGTACAGGATCTCTTGTGGGTTTATTTGGATGGCGTGACTGATATCGTTGAGGGCCTGCTGGTAGAGACGGCCCTGGATCTCCGTTTGGTGGCGCACATAGTAGAAGTTGTCGTTTACGCTGGCGGACATGAGCGTTTCATAGTCGTTCATGTCGGAAACGGCATCGCGGTACTTGCCCGCATTGCGGCGTGCCTCGGCTCTTGCCCATAGGTATGGGGCGGCTTCCTTCAGATAAGGCTTCGAGAAGGTGGCTAGCGTACTGTCCATCAGGGCGAGCATGGCCGTGGTGTCGCGGAGCATCTCCTTGCATTTGGCGGCACCGTAGAAGATCTCAGCATTGCGGAGGTTGGTGCTGGTCAGAGAACTGAAAACTTGATATGCCTCGTCATATTTCTGCTGGGCAAAGAGGATGTTAGCCTCTAACTGGCGGTATGACGGCTGAGGGTTGATGCTATTGGCAGCCTGTATCTCGGTAAGGGCTTTATCGAGGTTCCATGCGTCGTAAGACTTATCGCTTTGATATATTACCTTATTATAAATCATGCGCGCGAAAGTGAAATGTGCATCGTCCTTGGTAGTTGAGCATTTGATAGCCTGCTGCATGTCCTTCTCGGCTGCGGCAAAATCACTTCCGTCAACTTCCTGCAGGGCACGGGCGGTATAACCGTCTGGCACATTGGGGAACTGGCGGATGAAGTCTTCGATCAGTGCAACGTAGGAGGTAGAATCCATCTGCGAGGCAGAGAGGTAGAGCACAATATTAGCTTCTTTGATATCAGAGGGCAGTTCTTTGCGGATTTTTGTCAATTGGAGTGTGGCGTCATTGTACGTGAGCCCAGTGGTCTTCAAAGAATCTACAAAACGGGCATCAATAGCGTAACTCAGTGTGTCCTTGGCCGAGGCGGGTTGCTGCATCATACCGATCACTTGGCCTGCATCGTTCATCAGTGGACAGCTCACCAGATTCTCCGTCATTGGCATGGCAACGGTATAATAAGCATATTCGCCCGAGATGGTTTCTGCCTTGCGTACAGGACCGCTGCTCAAACTTTTTACTTCATGGTAGGGCAGAAGCCAAGCCGTACTACCCACAGGGGCAATGGCAGTGCTGATAATGAGCGGTTGACTCTTGGGGTTGTTGACGCGGAACTTTACCACGTCATACATATCGTTGGCACCAAGGATACTCGTCACCTGGTATTCTTTCCCTTGGGCGTCGATGATGATGGCACTGGTCGCACCTTTAAACGGTGTGAAGTTGCTGACAGCCTCCCCGTTGGTACCAGTATAGAAGCCGTTGGTACTGGCAATCATCGAACCGTCGGCGGTGAAGGTCTTCAGAGTGAAGACGGATTTCGTTGCTTTCTTCGTCCAGTCGGGCTGAGCAAAGATATTAACTGCTGCCAATAACAGGCAACCTATCATTGTGATTCTTTTCATAATCGTAATAATTGTTTTGCGTTTTGAATGGCCGCTTCCGAAACATTACTGCCACTAAGCATCTGGGCGATTTCTGTGATGCGTTCTTCAGGTGTCAGTTCCTTCATACGACTGACAGTTCCTTGTGCGGCTTCCTCCTTTTCCACACGGTAATGTGTTGCACCGAGGGCGGCGATCTGTGGTAGGTGGGTAATACTAATGACCTGTCGCTCGTTTTGCCCCATCTCCTGCATGATTTCTGCCATCTTCTCTGCAATCTTGCCACTGACACCTGTATCGATTTCGTCGAAGATGATGGTAGGAAGTTTGACGGCTCCACTGATCATCGCTTTCAAGGAAAGCATCACACGGGCAATCTCACCGCCAGAGGCCACCTGAGATACGGGTTGGAGTTGGGTGGAAGTATTGGCACTGAAGAGGAAAGATATCCTGTCTTGTCCGTTGGCACCAAGTGTAGATGGAGCGACCTCTATGCTGAAGCGTACGTTAGGCATTCCTAAGGGGACGAGTCGCGCCTGCATGTCCTTTTCAATCTGTCGGGCGGCTTTCGTGCGATGCTTTGTCAGGATGTCGGCTTCTTTCTGGGCCTGTGCTTGCAACTTTGCGAGTTTTTGCTGGAGTTCACTCAGAGCGTCGTCGCTATTCTCGATATTGCTAAGTTGATGCTTTAACTCGTCGCGCTTAACAATAAGCTCATCAACAGTATCCACATGATATTTTTTCTCCAGATCATAGAGTTTGTCAAGACGGTTGTTGACGGCATCAAGTTCAGCGGGGTCAAAGTCAATATCTTCGAGTTTTTCGTTGATCTCTTGGGCAATGTCCTTCAGTTCGATATAACTGCTGTTAAGTCGTTCCGTCAGTTCCTTGGCATCAGGCCATACGCGATCGATGCTTTTCAGGGCGGAGATGGTTGTCCGCAGGGATCCTATAACACCCGTCATTTCGGTGGAGAGGGCGTTGTCAGCCTCATAGAGGGCACTTTTGATTTCCTCGGAATGACTCATCACATCGCTCCGCTGTTCCAACTCTTCCTGTTCACCTTCTATGAGGTTGGCCTGTGTCAGTTCGTCGCACTGGAACTGTAGGAAGTCCAGGTTCTGGCGGTTACGTTCTATATCGTCCTTCAAAGTCTGCAGTTCTCTGGCCGTTGCCTGATACTGGTTGTAGGTCTGCTGATAGTCCGCCAATTCTTTCGCGTCGTTGGCAATGATATCAACGACATTCAACTGGAAATCCTGCTTGTTGAGCAACAGGTTCTGGTGCTGGGAATGCACATCGACGAGTTGTTCGCCAAGTTCCTTCAACAGGGATAGTTGTACAGGGGTATCGTTGATAAAGGCACGGCTCTTGCCCGATGCCGTTAGTTCGCGACGGATAATACATTCACCTTGGTCGTATTCTACATCGTTGTCGATGAAAAAGTTTTGCATGGCATAACGGCTAAGGTCAAAGTCTGCTTCGATGACACATTTGTCAGTTCCCTGCTTGATAGCCTTGGCATCTGCGCGTTGTCCGAGGAGCAGACCTATGGCACCAAGGATGATACTCTTGCCAGCACCAGTCTCTCCAGTTATCACGGAAAAGCCTGGATGCAGGTCGATGTCCAGTTCGTCTATCAGTGTATAGTTCTTTATATATAAGTGTTTAAGCATGTTATTGTCTGATGATATCCCATGCGTTGCTCTGTGAGGCATTGATACTCATGAGTAGGTCGTAAATCTTTTCTTTTTCCTTCTGCGTGCCTTTGCCCTTATAGATGTTCGACAGTTCATCTTTCTTATAGTCCGTCCATATTTGCGGCAGCAGACTCAGAGGTTTGTTCTCATGGGCGGTTTTCAGATTTGTCTCCAGTGCTTCTGAGATCTGAGTCCGTCCACGTTCTGCATTATTCGCCATCTCATCGAGTCCCTTACGGTAATAGTCGTATTGTAGTTGTCGCATAGGTTTCATCGACTCGTCAAGGTAGTCGTTGATAATGGCAAAACGGTTACGGCTGTCTTCGAAAGATTTCCAGCCCGGGAAACCAAGATTCTGGGCGTTGTTCACAAGATACATACATCGCTGCAGTACGTCAGTACCCCCCATGGGTGAAAAACTGTCAAGGTCGAGACCGATAATCAGGTAGGCGTAGTAGGCTATAAGGGCCGTCAGTTGATTATCTATCACCTCGTCATCATAATTCAACTGATCAAATTGTGCAAACTCGAACAAGAAATTATCATCCTTATTATTATATAAGGTGGATGTGTATGAGGAATTATAGACAGGTCGGTTGGCTTGGATCAGAGCCGAGCCCTCAAAGCGGTTTTCTTCACGAATGTATTTGGTGAGGGTAATATTAAAACTGCACTGAATCCGTTCGTTCTTCTGGAATTGGAGGTTCGTCCACTGTCGTTCGTTGACAAACTGCTCCAGTGTCTGCTGCAGGTTCTCAAATACGCTCACGTCTGTGCCCTGTATCTGACTATGGTTGATATTGATCCGTACCTGCAGTTCCTGGGCCTGTATAGGTGAAAAAGTGAGAAAATGAAAGAGTAAGACACCAACCCATGCTGTTGTCTTCCATTTAGATAAATTCCATATCAGCCTCACCATTTTACCTTCTCACCTTCTATAGCTGGGCTTCTCTCAGACGAATACGTGTTAGCACCTGTTTGGTGTTGTAAGTAAAGTCTCCAGAGAGAATCCAACTATAGTAACCAGGATCAATGCGTAATACGTCTGCTACAGGCAGACCCTTATGTTTGCCGAAGTTGAATACCTCTGTCAGTCGTGGGCTCCCGTCCTTGTCAAGCAATGGTTTACCGTTACGATCCTTCACTTCTCCCCATACGATACGTCCAGCAAAGTCAATATTGTTGTTGGTCTTGGAGAACTCTGCGAGTTTGTCCATATCGTTTTCCAATACTTTTTCGGGATCCTCATTGGCACCAGGCGCATATTTGTCGAGTTCTCCCATCAGCACACGATAGGTGGCCTCGGTATCCTGATCCGCACGGTGGGCTTCGAAGTCTTCTTCCATTTTACGTCCACAATAGAACTTGTAGGCGGCAGCAAGATTACGGCGCTCCATCTTATGAAAGATGGTCTGCACATCAATCAAACGACATTTCGAAAAGTCAAAATCGATGCCTGCGCGCAGGAACTCTTCCGCTAACAAGGGAATGTCAAAGTGGTTGGAATTGAAACCAGCAAAATCACTGCCCGTGAAGATTTCCGCAAGTTTCTGTCCGAGTTGTTTGAAGGTGGGCTTGTCCTTCACATCATCATTACTGATACCCGTCAGGGTAACCACTTCCTGAGGAATTGGCCTTTCGGGATTTATCAGTTCATTCCCACGAAGTTCCTCACCGCTTGGAAGCAACTTAATGTAGGAAATCTGGATGATGCGGTCTCTTACCAAGTCAAGACCTGTTGTCTCCAGATCGAAGATAACCAGCGGTTTTTTCAGATTCAGTTTCATTTGTCAATACTAATCGTTAATCAGCATCGGCATCATGAGCATCAGTACATCCTGATTTTCCGGTTGTTCAGATGGCAGAACAAGACCTGCGCGACTGGGATCTGCCAACTGGATAATCACGTCAGGACAATCGAAGTTGCTGAGAACTTCAATAAACGAAGAACCCTTGAAACCGATACTCATTGTCTGACCATTATATTCGCATGACATGCGTTCTGTAGCCGTCTTTGAGAAGTCGTAGTCTTCTGCATCGAGTTGGAGGGTTGAGTCTTCCACATGGAAACGGATGAGATTACTGGAGTCGTTGGCAAACGGCTGGACACGACGCAAGGCTGCCAACAGTCCAAGACGATCCACACGCAGTTCGTTTGGATTGCTCTGTGGAATTACTGAGTTGTAGTTCGGATAACGGCCCTCGATGAGTCGGCACTGGATGGTACCATCACCATAGTTAACTTCTGCATTACGCTCATCAAAGCGGATGGTCACATCACCACCGTCCTTGCCCAACAGGTTCCGGAGTAAGTTGGCGGGTTTCTTCGGCAGGATGAAAGCAGCAGGCTGTTCACTCTTGATTGTAAAGACCTTGTTTCGCACAAGTTTATGGCCGTCGCTGGCCACTACTGCCAGACAGTCGGGGGTCAGGTCAAAATAGATACCGTTCATCACTGGACGCAACTCATCCTGAGCTGTGGCGAAGATGGAGCGGTTGATGTTCTCTGCCAAGATGGCATTGGGCAAAGTGATGGTGTTAGCATTCTCGCTCACGGATTGTGCCATGGGGAATTCGTCTGCATTCTCTATCGGTAACGAAAAGAGTCCATTCTGGTAGGATATCCTTACGATGTTCTGTTCCTGATTTACTTCAAAAGTGATGGGTTGCTCGGAGAATCCCTTGACGGCCTCTAACAGATCGTGGTTGGCAATGGCAAAGCGACTATTGCCATCGCTTTCAGTAAGATCTAACTGAGTCTTCATCACATTTTCACTGTCTGAAGCTGTCAAATACAAAACATTTTCTTTGATTTCAAAGACAAAATCGCCAAGTATGGGCAAGGCGTTTTTACTGTTAATCACTCTCGAGAGGGCAGAGAGCTTTGAGCTCAGTGCTGTGCTTGATACTGTAAATCTCATAGTTTTATAGTTTCTTTTTTGTTCTTGATTACATATTTTATAATTGAGCACAAAATTACAAAAAAACGTTGTAATGAACAAAATTTTTAGGAGAAAATGATGCGTTTCAAACTATTTTTAGTAATTTCGCCACGTGAAAACGAAAAAATCAACAAATAAAAACAATTAAGTAATGGAATTAACAGGTAGAATTATCGCAGTATTGCCTGCTCAGAGTGGTGTGTCGGCACGTACAGGGAACAACTGGATGTCACAGGACTATGTGATCGAGGTTCCTGGACAGTATCCCAGAAAGTGTCTTTTCCGAATCTTTGGTGAGGACCGCATCAAGCAGTTCAATATCCAACAGGGTGAGGATGTTACTGTTCAGTTTGACATTGATGCCCATGAATTCAATGGACGTTGGTTCAATGATGTCCGTGCCTATAATATTATACGTGGACAGGCTGCTCCTGTGGCTGGTGCGCCTCAGGCAAGCCCTTTCCCGCCCGCTGACGGTGCTACGGCTCCGTTCCCACCAGCACAGGAACCTGCAGGTGAAGGCAGTGCTGACGACCTTCCGTTCTAATCTGTTGTGACAAACGAATATCAGATACGTGTGGTGCCCGAGGTGGCAGCACAGGAAGATAGGCTGAAGATGTGGATTGCCGATGAACAGGGAATCGACATCAGGACAATCAATAGTGTCAGAATCCTTAAAAGAAGCATTGATGCCCGTCAGCGACAGATCTTCGTTAATCTGAAGATTCGTGTATATGTAAACGAACAGCCGCACGACGATGAGTATGTGAGGATAGACTATCCGAATGTGGAGGGATGTCCTCAAGTCATTGTCGTGGGAGCTGGTCCGGGAGGACTTTTTGCTGCCCTCAGACTGATAGAACTTGGTTTGCGCCCTATTGTCCTGGAGAGGGGCAAGAATGTTCACGATCGTAAGAAAGATCTGGCAAACATCACCAAAAACCAGAAAGTAGATGCGGAGAGCAACTACTGTTTTGGTGAGGGTGGGGCAGGTGCCTATTCGGACGGCAAACTCTATACACGCAGCAAGAAACGTGGCAATACCGACAAGATCTTGAACGTTTTTTGTCAGCATGGGGCATCGACGGCTATCCTTGCCGATGCCCATCCGCATATTGGAACCGACAGACTCCCCAAGGTGATAGAGGCCATGCGTAACACTATTATTAATAGTGGTGGTGAGGTACATTTCCAAACGAAGATGACCCAGTTGATTTTGGAGGGAAATAAGGTGGTGGGATGTGTTGCTGGCAAGGAATACAAGGGGCCTGTCATTTTGGCTACAGGTCACTCAGCGCGAGACGTTTACCGTTATTTGTCTGAAGCAAAGATTGAAATTGAGTCAAAGGGTATTGCTATAGGTGTCAGACTTGAACACCCTGCCCAGTTAATCGACCAGATACAGTACCATTCCAAACAAGGCAGAGGCAAATATCTGCCAGCAGCAGAGTATGCGATGGTGACGCAGGTAGATGGACGTGGTGTCTATTCTTTCTGCATGTGTCCTGGTGGGTTTGTTATACCAGCAGCCACAGATAAGGAACAGATTGTGGTAAATGGCATGAGTCCTGCCAGTCGCGGCACGCAATGGAGTAACTCAGGAATGGTCGTGGAGATAAGACCAGAGGATATAGAGGGCGACAGTGTGCTGAAAGTGATGCACTATCAAGAGGAACTTGAACGGATGTGTTGGCAACAGGGCAATATGCGACAGACGGCGCCAGCCCAACGGATGGCAGATTTTGTAAACGGTAAGTTGAGTTATGATTTACCCAAGTCGTCGTATGCGCCTGGGTTGATTTCCAGTCCGCTGCATTTCTGGTTGCCTAAGATGATCTCCAAACGCCTGCAGGAAGGTTTTAAGACCTTTGGACGTAATGCCCATGGGTTCTTGACGAATGAGGCTGTGATGATAGCCGTGGAAACAAGGACTTCTTCACCTGTACGTATTTTGAGAGACCGTGATACTTTGCAACATGTTCGTATTCAAGGACTTTTCCCGTGTGGTGAGGGTGCTGGCTATGCAGGTGGTATTGTCTCTGCGGGTGTCGATGGAGAACGGTGTGCAGAGATGTGTGCTGCCTATTTAAAAAAATAATATGAAAAAGATTTGGAGATTCCAAATCTTTTTTGTATCTTTGCCACATAGAAAAATGTTTAACTAATTAATATATACGCAACATGAACAGGGAGGAAAAATTCGTGATTACGATCAGCCGCCAGTTCGGTACAGGCGGACATGAGATTGGAGCAGAATTAGCCCGGAGACTGGGTGTAAAACTGCTCGACAAACAGATTCTGAATGAGGTGGCAAAACGCAACCGCATCGTAGAGGAGGCTATGGAAAAGATAGAAACCCGCAATCCACTCTGGCGCGATGATTTCACCAACTTCTATCAGAATTACATGAGTAAGGCTGAGTATGATGGTACTGAGCATGATCAGACATCGCATGAGTTGTTTGATGCTCAGGCTGATGCTATCAGGCATATTGCCTCAGAGGAATCGTGCGTGATTGTAGGCCGCTGTGGTTTCCATATCTTTGAAAACCATCCTAATTGTCTGAAGATTTTTATCCACTCGTCAGAAGATTGCCGTAAGCGCAGGATAGCAGATAAATACGGACTTGACCTCCGTGATGCTGCTGCGATGGTGGTGGATAACGACTACAGTCGTGAGCTCTACACGAAGACCTTCACGGGCAAGGATTGGACAGATGCTCGCAATTACGATATCTCGATTGATGTCAGAAAATTCGGCATTAATGGTGCCGTAGATTTCCTGATGAATTGCATTGAGTAGTTTTTCTTGAGAAAAATTTGTGTATATACCGATTTTTTAGTACCTTTGCACGCTGAAATTTCACAGTTAGTAATTACTAAAGAATCGGTATAATGAATATTTCCTACAAATGGTTGAAGGAATACGTTGATTTCGACCTGACGGCTCAGCAGGTGGCTGACGCATTGACGTCAACAGGTCTCGAGGTTGACGCATTAGAAGAAGTACAGAGTATCAAAGGTGGTCTGAAGGGGCTCTATGTGGGTAAGGTACTTACTTGTGAGGCCCATCCGAATAGCGATCATCTGCATGTAACAACGGTAGATTTAGGCAAAGGCGAACCCTCCCAGATTGTTTGTGGAGCACCTAACGTGGCAGCAGGTCAGAAAGTGATCGTGGCAGACCTTGGTTGTGTGCTCTATGATGGTGATCAGGAGTTCGTGATCAAGAAGTCTAAGTTGCGTGGTGTAGAGAGTAACGGTATGATCTGCGCTGAGGACGAGATCGGTGTCGGCACCAGCCACGAGGGTATTATCGTGTTGCCAGAGGATGCTGTGGTAGGTACACCCGCTGCTGAGTATTATCATCTGGAGAGCGACTGGCTCATCGAGGTGGACATCACAGCCAACCGTGCGGATGGACTTTCTCACTGGGGTGTGGCTCGTGACCTGTATGCCTGGCTGAAGAGCAATGGCTACGAGACCAAGATGCATCGTCCAGACTGCTCTGCCTTCAAGGTGGAGAATCATGACCTGCCCATCGAGGTGGTGATTGAGAATCAGGAGGCCTGCAAGCGTTATGCCTGTGTCAGTGTGACAGATTGTGAGGTGAAAGAGAGTCCTGAGTGGCTGAAGAACAAGTTGACCACCGTTGGTCTGCGTCCTATTAATAATATTGTGGATATCACCAACTATATCATGATGGCTTATGGTCAGCCGCTGCATACCTTTGATGCAGATATGGTGAAGGGTCATAAGATTGTGGTGAAGACGATGCCAGAGGGAACCCCCTTCCAGACACTCGATGGTGAGGAGCACAAACTTTCTGACCGTGACCTGGCAATCTGTAATGCCGAAGATCCGATGTGTATTGCAGGTGTCTTTGGTGGCAAAGGTAGTGGTACTTATGAAACCACGAAGAACGTGGTGCTGGAGAGTGCCTACTTCCATCCTACATGGATCCGTAAGTCTGCCCGTCGTCATGGATTGAGCACAGATGCCTCGTTCCGTTTCGAGCGTGGTGTTGATCCCAATGGGACCATCTATGCCCTGAAACAGGCTGCTATCCTCTGTCAGGAATTGGCTGGTGGTAAGGTTAGCATGGAGGTATGCGACGTCTATCCAGAGCCCATGAAGAATGCTGTGGTGGAACTCAGTTATGAGTATGTGCATAATCTGGTTGGTAAGGACATCCCCGTTGAGACCATTAAGAGCATCTGCGAGAGTTTGGAGATGAAGGTGCTCAATGAGACACCAGAGGGCTTGACCCTTGAGATTCCTGCTTATCGTGTGGATGTGCAGCGTCCTTGCGATGTTGTGGAGGATATCCTGCGTATCTATGGATATAATAATGTGGAGATTCCCACACAACTGAAGGGCTCACTTGTCATCAAGGGCGATGAGGACCAGAAGCATAAACTGGCTAACCTTGTAAGTGAGCAGTTGGTTGGTGAGGGCTTCAATGAGATCCTGAACAACTCGCTGACTAAGGGAGCCTACTACGAAGGTCATAACGCCTATCCCACAGAGAACTGTGTGAAGATTATGAATCCGCTCTCAACAGATTTGAACGTGATGCGTCAGACGCTGTTGTTTGGTGGTCTGGAGAGCATCCAGCATAATGTGAACCGCAAGCGTCAGAACCTGCGATTCTTTGAGTTTGGTAATGTTTATACCTTCTCGCCTGAGAAAGAGAATCAGGATGATCCCATGCAGGCATACAAGGAACAGTATCATTGCTCATTGTTGGTCACTGGTAAACGTGTGGAGGGCTCTTGGGCTCATGCCAATGAAGACTCTACCTATTATGAACTGAGCGCCTACGTAGAGAATATCCTCCGTCGTATTGGTGTGAAGTCTGGTATGCTGGTTCGCAAGAAGTCGGAGAATGACATCTTCTCAGCAGGTATGACCATTGAAAACCGTGGTGGTAAGAAACTCATTGAGATGGGTATCATTACCAAAAAACTCCAGAAACAGTTCGGTCTCGACAATCCTGTCTATTACGCAGAACTCAACTGGACTGCCCTGATGAAGGTGATCAAGAAGAATGAGGTACTCTATACAGAGGTGCCTAAGTTCCCAGCCGTGAGTCGTGATTTGGCATTGTTAGTAGATAATAGTGTGGAGTTTGCTCAGATTGAGCAGATTGCTCGTCAGACGGAGAAGAAACTCTTGAAGAAGGTGGAGCTCTTCGATGTATATGAGGGTGACAAACTCCCTGCTGGCAAGAAGTCATACGCTGTGAATTTTATTCTTCAAGATGAGGAGAAAACCATGGGCGACAAGCAGATCGATGCTATCATGCAGAAACTCATCGCCAATATCAAGAAGCAACTCAACGCAGAACTGCGCTAACATTAAACATTAAAGATTAAACATTAAATACAATGGGAAGAGCATTTGAATATCGTAAGGCTACAAAGCTGAAGAGATGGGGCCACATGGCCAAGACATTTACAAAGATTGGTAAGCAGATCGCTATTGCCGTGAAGGCAGGTGGTCCGGAGCCTGAGAACAATCCTACACTGCGTGCTATCATCGCTAACGCCAAGCGTGAGAACATGCCGAAGGACAACATCGAGCGTGCCATCAAGAACGCGATGGGTAAGGACCAGAGCGACTACAAGGAGGTAACCTACGAGGGATATGGTCCTCACGGAATTGCCATCTTTGTGGAGACCCTGACTGACAATACCACCCGTACCGTTGGTGATGTTCGTTCTGTATTCAACAAGTTTAATGGTAACCTGGGTACTCAGGGTTCTCTGTCGTTCCTGTTCGACCACAAGGCAGTGTTCACCTTCAAGAAGAAGGATGGTCTGGATATGGACGAGATGATCCTTGATCTGATTGACTATGGTGTGGAGGATGAGTTTGATGAGGACGAAGAGGAGAACAGCATCACCATCTATGGCGATCCCTCTTCATTTGGTGCTATCCAGAAGCATTTGGAGGAGAATGGCTTTGAGGTGACAGGTGCTGAGTTCACCCGTATCCCCAACGACCTGAAGGATGTGACGCCTGAGCAGCGCGAGACCATCGACAAGATGGTGGAGAAACTTGAGGACTTCGATGATGTTCAGACAGTCTATACGAACATGAAGCCTGAGGAAATTGCAGAATAGATCAGTTGACAGTCAATAAAAATGCCCTTCTCGTCAGGAGAGGGGCATTTTTGTTTAATAATCCTTGTCTGTGAATACTACATCCACTAATACCTTCTGGGGATCTTTCTCTGAATGGAAAGTATAAGCGAAGCGGTATTTGTTTTCCTTATAGACTCTTAATGAGGTGGTGTTTTTCAGTTCGCTTTTTAGCATACCGACAGCATCGATCTTTTGTAAGGCGCTCTCATTGTCTGCTACTCCTGTGAGTCGATAGTAATAATGTATCGTATGTGTAGCACGTTCGAAGGTCATACTGTCAATAATGGTTGTGTTGTCTAATTTGACAGGACAGTTCTTCTTTGTAAATTCCTGTGCCTCTCGTGCACAACGGTCTTCCAACGACTCCTGACAGGCCGTAAACAGACCAACAAACACAACAATTATCCAAATCTTTTTCATAACGAATGCTATTTTTGGGTGCAAAGATACAAAAAAAAGCAAAAATATCCGTTTTCCGTTGTTTTTTTTGTAACTTTGTAAGAATTCGCAGGAATTCTTTATATAAAGGTGTTTCGAGAGATTGAGGATTTTGAGGGTTATGGATAAGAGACCGTTCTCAATTCTTCATTCTGCTATAAATTGCATTCAATGAACACCCGACTCTGAGCCACCAGCCGTTTTATGACTCGTTGTCGGGTGCAAAAGTACAACTTTATTTTGAAATCACCAAATAATATCATCAGATTATTATGGTACGATAGTTGTAGTGTTTGTCACGTTCTGTTTTAATGACCTGTAGTCACACCATCATTCACTTATGCAGTCTGACAATTCTATCTGGTGTCTGTCCATCATTTCAGGAGTACTGACATCATAATACAGATTGAAGTCGTCGAAAGCAATGTATCTAGAAGGCTCATTGCACGTAGCATTCCTGAATGCCAGAACGCCCACGTTGCTGCTGAAACTTACTTCATCGAGCAGGCTATGTAGGGATTTAGGCACTTTGTAGTAGTGCGTCTCATCCTTGCTCAAATATATATGGTCACGGGTGATGGCTACGAGCGACAAGGTAAAATCGTAGGCATCATCAGGATAGTTGTCGATTAGCTCATATCGCTCATCCTCCAATAGTCGACAGAAGAAATCCTCCTGTGCGCTGCGATGCAATCCGCTGAGGCGGAACCATTGTGCATCTACTGACTGTGGACTAAACTTGATAGACTGTTCTCGGCCCTCACCTTTTATCTCGCAGTCAAGATAGGCAAACATATTGTTGGGCATCGGCTTGTCGGAAATAAGATAGCGGATGGCAGCAGGACTGATAGCCAAAGCCATGATGCCACTCTCCAATTGGTAGAACTTCATGAAGTATTTCGTGAAGTGCAATACGCCAGCACTGCTGTCCCATTCATAGCGGTATAAATGATAGCCGTTGGCGATACTCTCTAACCGCCAGAACAGCGTTGCTGGCTCATCTTCCACCCATATTCCATCAAACATCGGTTCTATCTGGCTGTCTGCCAGTTCCTTGTTACTGAAACAGATTCGTTCTCTTGTTGAAAGAGCACCATATGAGTTGAGTATCTGGTTGGTTATATATATAAGGTGTATCCTGCACATTTGCGTCGGTTCGCGTCTTAGTTCATCCTCCAACTGAGTCAGCAGAGGGAGTTTCTGCATCAAGATGTTCTTGTTGACGGTTTCCGACAGGAAAGTCAGTACTTTGGAGTAGTCGGCGGCGATGTCGCAGACATCTCCGCCTTTAGCCGACGGGCGTGGCAATGCTTTGAGCAGCAGCAGAATGAGGATGGGTAGCTGACGCATTTCCACCCTGTCCAGAATAGGCACTATGTCGTCAGTAGGCTCATTATCACCATAGAAATGCCATATCAGATTTCTGAATAGCGTCTCTGGGTCTGTCACCTTACCTAACCGTTCACAGATGCGGTCTGCCGCAATATATGCTTCAAGCACTTCCTCAAGGTCAAGTCCTGTCTGCTCACTGACAATATGGGCAAGCTCTCTGAAAATGGCATCCTTGACAAACAGCGACCTGCCACCTTTCCTTGCCAGCCCGTTGCCACTGCCGATAGAGAAGCCCACCAGTTGCTCCAGTTCCTTGGCGGTGTTCTTCAGTAGCCGCGTGCGTTCTATCAGGCGCAGACGGTCGCATGCCCATTTCATCTTGTCCGTATCGTTCATGCAGATGCTGTTTGGGGTACAAAATTACCAAACTTTTCGTAATATTCTACGAAATCAACACTTTTTTCAAGGAAAATCGAAGATTTTTTAGAAAGTACATCCGTTATAAGCGGATTTTTACTATCTTTGCACTGTCTAAAGGAGGTCACAGAAAAGACCAGTCCGGCAGACATATATATTGGAATAGGCGTTTACTAACGCTTTGAGTGACACCTGAATCTCGCAAATTCAACCTCACGTCACGAGAAGCCGCAGTAGATGCCTGCGTATAGAGACAACTCACCCGATGCGCCATGTAGTGCATGGGTTGTTGCCATATATGCGTGGGCCTCTGCATACTTCTCGTCCCAGACGTGAGGAGCATGCGAGAGCTTAGGTGTCGGGACGAGCAAAGATGTATGACTCCCACGCCTTTTTCGTATATATCACTATAATTATTGCTAACCCGCCTCAGGAGGGAGTAGAGGTGTTGAAATGAATGCTCAATGGAGACAAAGACAACACTAAAATCATTGTTTGAAAGCCATAAGGATGAGCTTGCACATAAATTAGCAGCTCTCTCCTTGCCAAAAGATGCGGCGTTGATTCAAAAGACTGTTACCGATTATCTGAATAATTTATTTGACTCAGAAGGAGACTTCCGACAGAATCTGACTCAATCCGAAGATTACATATTACAGGCAGCCATGTCACTATTGAACGCCCAACAGTCGATGGTTGGCGAGTTGGCAACAATAAGTATAGTGGAGAAATCTGATGATAACCAACATGAATATAAGCCAAAAACAGAATTTAAGTCATTGAATGAGACTGCAAATGGTTTAAAGAAGCAGGAATACCCATACATAATAGGAGGATCAGCTGTCGGAGGTGCTGCAGGAGCACTGCTTATAGGCAGTTGGGGTGCAGTCTTTGGTGCTATCGCAGGTACAGCATTAGTCCTTTATTATTCAACCATTACAGGACAATCCCATAGAGATACGGCATCTGCTATGAAACCTATTCGAACAAATATCGAAAATAACAAGTTGACAAACACTATAGAGCATATCAATACAGAGGCATTTATCGAGATTGTCGGTAAAATATGCGATAGTGTTGATTCTCTTATTCAGACATTCCGTGCTCAAATCAACCGTGTAGTTGACAAGTATGAAAGCGTAGAGAAACCCCATTTGGAAAAGGAATACAGATTTCTCGTAGAGGGAATACAGACTCTCATAGGATATAAGCGAACTCATTCAGACGATGAAAAATACTTGTCAAAACTACAGATAAGAATAGAAGATCTCGCTGAAACGCTTGAAAACTACAATCTTTCCGTTGAAGAATATTCTGTAGAACATTCTGGATGGTTTGAGGCTATAGAAAGTTCCAAGGTCAATACACCGCAGATGGTTTTTCCTGCAATAGTAAGAGAAGGGCATGCGGTTATTCCAGGAAAAGTATTTATACCAGAAAACAAGAATTGATTATGAAGAACAAAATAGTTGCAGGTTTTCTGGCAGTATTTTTAGGTGGTATAGGAGCACATAAGTTCTATTTTGGCAAATGGTTTCAAGGGCTAATATACCTGGCTCTTTGTTGGACTGGTATTCCTGCTATCGTTGCCCTTATCGAAGGCCTCTATTATTTCTTTATGAATGATGAGGACTTTCAGAAGAAATATGGTAGCAGAGTATTTGATAGTTACCATACGCCACCAACATCTTCAACAAGTAGTAATTTAAAATCAAGTATAGGTTCAAGACTAACAAACAAATAGAAGTTATGACAGAACAAGAAAAGAAACAATATGAATATGTGATTGGTATAGACCTAGGACATGGCGAGACATCTGCTGCGCTATGTCCTCTGCAATGGGACATACTTCCCAGCCAGTTAGATTCCGCCAAGGACTTGGAAATGGGTGGCAACAAGAAGGTAATGCCATCGGCCATTACTATTCTCGACAATGGCAACGCATACATTGGTGATGCTGCATTCAATCCGGAAATATTAAGACAGGCAGAAGTAAGAGTCTGCTTTAAGAAAGCCCCTAAGGACATTAACGGTGAAGCAGAACAATTGATGATTCGCTTCATGAAAGAAGTCTATAAGCGAATACGTGAAAACAATTCCGGTCTGTTGACAGACACAAACCACCTTGTCTATATAGCTACGCCATCAGGATGGGACAGGCCCACACAAGCCTTGTATCTCCAAATGGCTAAAACAGCAGGGATGCCAATAGCAGGACTAACCAAAGAATCGCGTGCTGCCTTTGTCAGGGCACAACATGACACAACATCAGGAATAGGACGGAACATAGACAAAGGGGCTATAGTCTTCGATATGGGGTCATCAACTTTGGACTTTACCTATATGAACAAGAATCTACCTGGTCTTATAGACTTTGGCTATGACTGTGGCGCATCTGCTATTGAAAAGACTATTTATGCAAAGAAGAGAGAAGAGGAAGATTGTATAAAGGAGTTTGAAGAGAAGTTCCCAAAACTCATAGACTATCTTGTTTTTGAAGCAAGAAAGGTGAAAGAGCAGATTTATATAGACCCGACTCTGCGAGTGAAGAAGACCATAAACTTTGAGGATATTGTTGATGACGAGGACTTGGAGGACGAACGCTTCCGATTGGTATTCCAGCCTGGAGATCTGAATAACCTGCTTACGGAAAAAGGGTACATCCAGCAAGTTTCAGAAGCAATGGCAGACTATCGTGAGAATCACATCAAAGGACAGAATATCTACGGTGTTTTTATGACTGGTGGCGCTTCCAGAATGGATTTCCTGAAACCTCTGATATGTCAATACTTTGGGGTGCAAGAAAGTCAGGTTTATAGAGACCAAGACCCTTCATTGACAATTTCTCAGGGTGTGGCAGAAGTGGCGAGAATGGATTTGCGAACCGAAGGAATGGATACAGGCATAGGCAGTCAAATAGACAATCTTATTAATGGAAGCAAAATCTTTGACACCTTTACCGAAAAGTTCTGTGATGAGGCTTTTGGAATTGCCACACAGATAATTGCAACCAATGTCACAATGTTCAAAGATATAGACAATGATGTCAGCATTAACGACTTGAACGCCAGTATAGATTCCGACATGAAGGAGCATATGGGTGAACTGACTTCCAATGTGTCTGAATATGTAAGAACGGCTATCGTGGATAGTACTGCAGAGATAAGAAAGAGGGTTGACGATATTGTTGCGGTATACACCAACCAAGGAAACGACATTAAGTTACCAAGTCTTAACGTGCCAAGAATCTCAATGGGTGTAATAAGCATAAAACCAGTACTTGACAGAATTGCCAAAGACTCTGCAGAGCAAGCTTCCACATGGAGTACTGGAGGGGCTGCTGCTGGAGCTGCTGCTGGTGCTGCAATTGGTAGCGTCGTTCCTTTTTTTGGAACACTGACTGGTGCCTTAATTGGTGGTGCAATTGGAGCATTTAGTGGTGACAAGCCCACCTTAGAACAAGAAAAAAGCAAAAATAGGAATAGAGAGGAGCGACTTAAAATATTCAATTTAATCGATTCCGAGTGGGAACAAATTCAAAGTGAAGTAAGAAATACGATTAATAGGAACGTGAAGGGCAATAATAATATAAGACAGACTGTGAAGAAAGTCACATCCGACTACTTAACTGCATATAAGGACAGTCTTCAGAATTCACGTATACTTATCGATTAGCATGGTGTATGGATAAAGAATTGCAAGCATTAGAACCAGCAGCCAAAGCACTTGCTGCGACTGCGGTATCACAAACACTCTCGTTTTGTATGGAGCGCAAGTATCTTCAAGACATTACGAGTGAGGATAATCAGTTGTTCGAGGTCGAACCCCTGCCAACCACATCCATAACTCAGGCCACATGGATAGAAGTGCAGCAGGTAGGCAGACCTTTGGAAAAGTCTGCAGAAAGCTGCTTCACGGCTATTCAAAAGATATTGTTCTCTTGCTTTCTGCCTAAAGATATACAACTTCTGTTCCTTGTTACAGGAAATGGGCGTGAAAACAAAATGTATCTTGGTTTGCGTTCGCCGCACAAAGCAGTTCCGCCCAAGAGTATGGTCAGAAATTTGAACGAATTTATAAAAGGAGTATGGCCTGGTTTGCAAACAGAGGTTGTCAGCGAGAATAATGCGACTTTGGAGCAATTAAAACAAGACATCAAAAGTGATTCGTATGAATATACGTATGCACTTACAGGAATACCATCAATGGAAAGCCAATATAAGACACTGTATCCTGCAACTATAGACAAACTAATAGCAGGAACGAGTCAATGTAAACATTTTGCCTATCTGGTTATTGCAGACCCTATAGAATCAGGAGATGCTGAAGGCATGCTATACCAATGTAGGGAAATGAACGGACAGGCAGAGTCCTTGAAATCGATGAATGTGACAGAAGGGCTTTCGACGGGGACGTCAACCACACAAAGTGTTTCACATACAGACGGGACAACCTCAAGTCATAGCGTTAGTGTTTCAAAAAAAGACTTTAGTAAACTTGGCAAGCTTGCCATGACGGCAACAGGACTCGGAACAGCTGCTTCATTTTTCCCTGCTGCGGGAGCCGTACTGGAAGGCATGACGGATGCTGCTGGAAGTGTAGCAGCGGCGGCTGTGGGAATGATGGCCGGAACTATGGCATCCAATGTTATCAGTGGAATGATGCCGCAAAAAACAGTATCTGATACAGAAGGAACAAGTAGCAGTGATACAACCTCAACCTCTCATGGGTCTACCGAAAGTAAGTCGCAGAGTATCAGCCGGAATATTGTAAACAAACATATTGAGGCAGTCTCTGAACACCTGTTCTATCATGCTAAACGTATAGAGTCAGGAAAAGCAATCGGGTTATGGAAAGTAGGGACTTACATTATGGCAGACAAGAAGTCTGATTTGCAGGGAGCAGCATTACAGCTTCGGTCAATTTTAAGTGGTCAAGAAAGTATTTTTGAACCAATTAGAATACATGATATAACTACAATAATAGAAGAAGAACAAGAAAAGGGAAAAACGTACAAGAGTGTTACTATAGGCGAATTTGCTTCACCTGTTCTTGTCATCAACAATATGAGAGGAAAACGTTTTGAACATCCTCTTGGTGAACATTATAAAGAACTTAAAACGGTATTGACAACAAAAGAACTCTCCTATCTTGTTAACTTTCCATTGCGTAGCGTTCCTGGAATCAGTGTTGTTGACAGTTCTCCAGAGTTCAACTTAAATGCACAAGAAGTGACGGAAGCTGAACCTTCTTTCTCTTTTGGGAAATTACTCTATGGAGGATCGGAAACTAAGATTCCTTATTGTATCCCATCTTTGTTGTTATCTAAACACACCTTAGTATCAGGAATCAACGGAAGTGGGAAGACGAATACTATACAGGCAATACTCAACCAGATAAAAGAACTCCCTTTCATGGTTATAGAACCTGCCAAAACAGAATATGTGGACTGGGCATTGGAATACAACAAGACTCATCCAGCTAATCCCATTGCTATATATATTCCCGGATGCAAGAGGTATAAGGGTGCGTTCGAGCCTAAGCCTTTAAGACTCAATCCATTTGAACTTGTATGGCTGAAACCGGAACAAGAGGTAAACGTCCTGACGCATATAGACCGTCTGAAGTCAACATTTGCCGCAGCTTTCCCTATGTACGACATCCTGCCAGTATTGATGGAGGACTTGATTTACACGGTTTACCAAAGCAAGTCCACAGATTGGTTAAACAGCGAACCTGTCTTTGGTAAAACGATGGCTCCAACGCTGAACAGCATGAGCATCTGTGTTGACCAAGTTATTGAGCATCGGCAGTATGAAGACAAAGTGCAGCGTAATATGAAGGCATGTTTGAACACACGAATCGACAGCCTAAAACGAGGATGGAAAGGAGAACTTCTGAATACGCCAAAGTCTACTCCGTGGGATGAGATTTTTGGGCAGAAATGTGTCATTAATCTCTCATACTTAGGTGATGATGTTGACAAGTCATTCCTTATGTCCCTTCTGCTGCAGTTCCTCTATGAATATCGAACGTCCCAGGCAGAAGTTGGAGAAATCAAATTCAACGAGAACGAATGCAGGCATCTGACAATCATCGAAGAGGCACACCGCGTAATGGCCAAGTGTGAGAATATGGAACTGCCTCAGTATAAGTCAGCGATGATGTTCAGTAATATGCTTTCTGAGATTCGTGCGTATGGCGAAGGACTTATGCTCGTTGATCAAGTGCCAACTCGTCTGATTCCAGATGCCATCAAGAACACAAACTTGAAGATTACTCATAGAATCGTAGCGGAGGATGATTGTAAGGCTATAGGCGAATCTATGGGATTGGGCGAAGAGCAGCGTAAAGTAATTTCTAGATTGATGACAGGACAGTGCATCGTGTCAAGTTCGTTGTCAACTGATACATATTGGGTGAAAGCAGATAAAGTTAAGTAACGCATGGAGAATCTTGAGGATATTGAGAGAGATTTCGAGCAGACAGAATGTTCTGAAGTAGAGGATTTGAATCCGCTACAGATTGACTATCTGCGTGAACTTGATATTGCTCCTGAAGCATGGGAATCGATGGGCATACAGGCTCAGGATGAACATCTGGGACTCATTATGCACAGATTCCAGGAAATGAAACTTCCCCATCAATTCAATTTTAAGCAATGGATTGAGAAGATTTTTGGGTCAAAGGTAAAAGAGTCCTACGAACGTATAGAGGCTCCACAAGACCATATCCAGATAGAACAAATATCAGGAGTCCTCTCCGATTGCAAAGAATTGAAATTTGACAACTGGTGTAATCTTGAACTATCTGAAAGAATAGATGTGTTGAATGCAGTTGAGAAACAGATTGCAGAAATAGAACACCGTCCAGCATGCCCTGTCAACTATGATGCCTCAATGGGGAGTGTCCAGATTTATGGTGATAATGTGTATGGACACCTCGGAGGCTACAGTCAGGAAACAAAGGATATTACTCTGAATGCAAATATGGTAGAGAGCAACGATCCAACAGCATATTTGGAGGTTATAGACACGATAGTCCACGAAGGTCGCCATGCTTATCAGGATTACAATATCCATGTTTGCGAAGTACATCCACGTCATAGTGAAGTCGCAAGTTGGGCAGAAACAATGGGTGATGGGAAATGGCGGTACTGGGGCGACTGTAGCACGGAACTTGGGCAAAGACTTTATGAACAGCAGTCTGTGGAGATTGATGCGCGTAACTTTGCTACTGATATAAAAGAACAGATAACAGACAAATTGTTTGCATGATGAAAGAGAAAATATGTAGGACACTGAAAGAAAGAGGGTATAGCGAGCATTCCGCAAAGTTGCTACTGCCAGATTTAATGCGTCTTTCTGCTCCATTAGACAGAATGCTGCAAGCATGGCTCAACAATGAAAGAGAACAGCTAGACTATTCATGTAATGGTTTTTCTATTCATGGACTTCAACGTGAACGTGGCATGAAATATCCGGCAGCATTGCTAACAATGGACTGGCTGATGAAAGAACCGGAGAAAGCAGTTAGAAGTTTGACTAAAGGAATAAAATAGGAAAATGGCACAATTTGTAATAACTCCTAAAAGTACAATCCAGTTTGGACCAGGATTAGATCCCATAAAACCTGGTAGGGAAAACGAAAGGGTGGTGGCTGTTAATGTAACAGGCATTACTCCTACAACGCTTTTCACGCGTTTCAGTGCACGTAGTATCCTTGCAGACCAGTTAAACAGAGCTTATGGCACAACTGGCTTTACACCAGAGAATGTTATAAGGTTTGGAGGACAGTTTCAAATTAGAACCATTTAATATCAGAAAAAACAGAACTCTGAGATGAACTTTCTGAGATGAACCAACTGTGTATACTAAGGATCAAACCCTTCATACAAAAACAGAAAAATCACCGAAACATTTAATTATGGATAATAGCATTGATTGTAGAAATCGAGCAAAAGAACTCATTGATCTGATGAAGAACGGTACTCTAAGTATCGAACAGTTAAAAGAACTTGTCCCTATGACTACGGACTTCTTGAAGGAACTATGCTGTGCCTTAAAAGAAGAAATCGCCAATAGTGGGCAAAGTCATATTGAGGCATTGCAAACATTAGGGAAGGCAATTGATGCACTCAGAGACATTGGAAAAGTAGAGAATTGCTCAGATGATATAAAGAAAGCCATTATTGATAGAATTGGTGAAATAAGTAGTACAATTAGAGAATTACAGAAGATTCATGAGGACAACTCAAGCAAACGAACTTGGGGAGTTTTATCCATCATAGGGGCAGTAGCAGCTCTAATATTTCTATTAAGCAGTAATAGCAATCAAAAGCAAATATAGTCTTTGGCTGCTGGTCATGGGAACAGGCAAAGAAACTGATGGGAAGTCTGGAAGATACAATGATGTTGGCTTACGAGAATAAAAATTACCTCACGATGTTTGCTGGACGCCATTTCTCTGGCACTTCGTAACGCTTGGTGCCATCCGTTACCACGTCTGGCATAATGGCATCGCGGAAACGGCGTTCATTCTTATACATAAGAACAGGTTTACTGCTATGATGCATGAGGTTATCTTTCAGGTCACAGCTAAAGTTTGATGGCGGGAAATAGACCTTAATTCGCTTCTCTGGATATTGCCTTTGGATGAACTCTAAGGGTGGAACAAGATCACTGTCGGCACTGACGAGCACAATGGTATCTGTTGCATCAAGCACGCAGTCGGCAATCATCCGCACAGAGATATTCACATCGGTTTTCTTCTCCTCAGGACGCGAGATGGCGTAATGGCAATTGGGGCACTGAATCTGCTTGTCGAGATACTTGCCGCGCACCACCTCGAAGCGGTCGCCATTGATGAGTTTGTTGGCATTGAGGAAAGCACTCTGGCGGCTACTCTTCTCTGGGTTGAGCGGCGAGGCAGTAAAATAGATGACTTTCTCTACTTCCTGACCTTCGCCGAGAAATCCCTGGCAGAGTTTCACCATGTCAATCCAATAATAGTCACCCCACTGTGGCTCGTTGCGTTTGGTGCGGCGAAGACCATAGTAGAAATTGAATCCGTCAATGTAGAATGTAACGCGTTGTGCCATATTGCCGATATTTGTATAATAAAAAAGCCGTCCTCGGACGGCCATGTCCATTCAAGAAAGAATGGCGGAGCTTAATAATTTGCTGCAAAGGTAGTCTTTTTTTGCGACACTTGCAAATATTTCGCACGAAAAATTTTGGTTGTACGAAAATTATGCCTATCTCTTTGCATCGTTGATTCCCGGCAGCCTCTGAATTTCAAGCTGTCGGGTCTGTTTTTTAGAAGGCACCGTCCAAATACAGTTTAGCTGCATTTGGATGGTGATGCTCTTTGGGCTATTTCAGTCTTTTTTTGATGCTGTCGGATTCGCGCATCAGCCGCTGCCCTTCCATCGCACGCTGTTGTGCTGCCATCTCCATTTGGTAGCGGCGACGGATGGAGTCCTCGTAGTTGATGACAAACTGCTGGCAGTGGCGAATGCCGTCCTTATTGCCTGCCCAGACGTTGCGCTCCAGCCATATCACGTTTGCATTGTTCGTGGGTAGTGTAGCCCTTAATGCCCGATACTTCCAGCCCGCTAATTGCAGTTCCTCTATCTCTTTTGACTGGTCGTAAATCTTGGTTGTCAGTAGGGACATACAGAAGAAAAGAATAGTTCCGATACCCACTAAATACCACGTCTTAGTTGTGAGGTCGTGGGTGACTTTCTTGTGTTGTGGTCTGCTTATCTGTTCTGCTATGGACTGGCGCAAGGCTTGGATTTCATCTGCCAATGCTCCGTCGTCTTTGGCTGATAATACCTCAAATTTACCATTGATGGCATCCAACAGTTCTTTCTTACTATCCTTCTGGCGGTCGGATATTATCTTCAATGCCGTCCAAAGAGCCTCCAACCGCTTATGGCCTTGCTCCTGTGAAGCCGCAACTGCTTCCAGTACCTCCGCCATATTCCCGTTGTCCTCGCTTTTGTCCTGCTCAGTCTGAACGGGCTGCTTGTCTAATTTCTCTTCGATGCGCTCCAAGCAACCGAAGATGCTTTCAATCACTTCTTCTTTCATCTGATTTTTTTGTTTGTTGTGAATACTCTTGTTATTTGTTTCGCTTACAGTCTCGGCCCACGCTTCTTTTTCTTCCGCTGCATCCGTCGACGGAACTCTTCCTCGGCTGGGTCATAGACGGGATTGTTGGTATCGAACAGTCCCAATGACGGGAAGTCAAATGTAGAACGAGACGTTCCTTGCCAGTCGGAATTAGGCTCTTGCATCGGTTGCTCATTCTGCCTTGTCTGCCCTTGATCAGCGGTCTGTCTCTGTTCATCCCATGACAGTCTTTCATTCAGTCTGACATAGGTAAACTGTCTTCCAATCTGCGAACCCTTAAAGCGCACTCCGTCCTTGATGAAGGTGATTCCGTCTATCACGTTGTCATTACCCCTGCGCCTCTTGAACTCCACTTCGACACCCTGCTGTTTCAGTCTTTCTGTGAATTGGTGCCATGTCCTTGATGCTTGCAGGGCGTTCTTAACAGCGTTCTGTATCTCGAACTTCGTGCGCTCTGTATAGTGCAGCCGCTCCGTCCTCGTCTGTCCCTTGCCGTCTGAATAGGTCAGCCCGTATTTGTCTTTCAACTGCTTGACAATCTTCTCACTGCGCTTCCGCTCAAACTTGTCCGAGATGATTCTTCCGTTATTATCCACGCGGTTATACACCAAATGGCAGTGCGGATTGGCTGTATTGTGGTGCCTGACAAGGAGAAACTGCGTGTCCCTGATACCCATCAGTTCCATGTACTCCCGTGCAATTTTAGTCATCATCCCGTCCGTCAGTTTGTCCCTATCCTCCGGTTTGAAACTCAAAGCGATATGTCCGACAGGCTTTGAACACCTCGGATTAAGCCCTCTCTGGTACTCGAAACTGTCCGCTATATTGGCGACAGAGCCGAGTAATACACCGTCTGAGGCCAGTATCTTAGCCTCGTCCTTGCCCGTTACATACTGGACGCATCCACGAAAGGAAGCGCCCTTCACTATCTTGGCTATCATCCGTTTCCCTCCTTTCCCTGCTTGTACTCATTGATGATTGCCAGTACTCTTTCCAAAGCCTCGTCCAGCTTCCTGCTTGTATGATAGAGGCTGGTCTGATGGCTGAGCCTTGCCAGTTGGTTGAGGTTGTTTGCCATTCCCGCAAGGTTACGGTAGAGACTTGCGCTCTCCGTCGTGTGAGGCATTACGACTTCCGACTGAAGGGCAGACTCTCGGATGTACTCTGAAAGCCGTCGGTTGGCTTTCCTGCATCTTACCCGTAGCGTCTCGTAGTCAATCTTCGAGAATCTGACGGTGACGGACTTCGACCGTCTGCGGACTTTCGGCAGTGTCGGCCTGCCTCCCTTGTGCCGTAGGCTCTTAGCCCCGGCTTCTGTTTCCTTTGTTTTCCCTGTTACCATTATTGTCATTGCTTACGTTGTTGTCTGTGTTATCTTACGTCAGTAACCAAACTCTGAAATCTGCGACCGTCGGGAGCGGATTTGTCCTGTCTGAAAGAGCGGGCAAGGTAGTTTTCGGGTTACGAAAACACAACCTTGCTTGCTCTCGAAACTATTGTTTCTCGACCAATTCCGCTTTCAGCGTCAATGCCACTCCCATAGCCCTCTGGTCCGGTCTTACCGCTCACAATTTACGCCATTGTTCGATGTCGTCTTCATACATGGCGATGTGGTGGCGGCAGATGTTTTCAAGCAGTCCCGTGACGCTCATCCGTCGCGTTTCGGACAGGCGGAGGACAATGAGGTCGAGTTTCTGGCGGACTTCCTCACTGACGAATACTGGACGGCGGTTGACGATCCTCGGCACCTGAAGGAAAGTTGCCCGGTATTCTTCAAGGGATAGTTTGCGCTGCTTACTGCTCACACGATGGGTAAGTGTCGCTGTTTCTTCTTTTCTTGGTGGAGTGTCCTTTGGGAATCTTTCACCAGCAACCTGTTCTGCAATCTTGGCAAAACTCTTACCATCCTCATGGGATTGCGAAGTCGGAATGAAGTCCCTCAGTCTCTCGTCGCTGAACTGCATCTCACTCTCTTTGGTCTCGTTGTTTTTAATGCTCATAATGCATACATTATTTAAGTTACTACTATGGTCAGAGTTTACACTGCTGACCGATTATCGTGTGCAAAAATAGTATGCTCTGTCTGTACTGGCAAGCGATTGGATTCTGTTGCCCCATTTTGCTGACTGCACCTGCAAATTACTTTTGAAGCATGTGATTATTTCTATATTCTGCCAAGTGGACTTGCTGTATCGAGCAGATTCTGTGTGTTGTCCCTGTTGGGTATGTAAACATTGAAAACTATGCTGACAACAGTAGGTACTCCGCCACTTACAGACATTGCACCGCCACTTGCAGCCAAGGAGTGAAACTATGATGGATAACAGAATCTGACTGCATATCTTTGCACCCGTGAAAGAAACCTGAAAGTGGCGAGGTGACAAATGCTGCCAGTGTGAAGCCGTATATCGTCATGGGAGTAGCAGACCTTTGCCAGAAGGAAGGAAAGCAATACTTTTGCATCGGCAAGTGTTAAAGTCAGGTTAAATATTGACACAACTTCCTAGTAAGTTGCGAACACGGACAAACAGGAAGAACTACCTTTGCATCGACAAGAGATTGTCAGACCGTAAAAGTAGAGAATTATTTTCTTCACATTGTACACGGTTGAACTTTCAAGTCAAAGGGAATGCCGAACTTTGCACCGTCAAAAGAAGGCAGAATGTAAAAAGTGAACGGGATTTATTCCCAAGGTTGTAAAAAGGTGGTAAGAGAAGAAAAATCAACTGCCTACTTTTGCAGGCGGAAATGAGGCTAAAAGGTTAAAAACTCTGAACAACCAATGACAACTTGATAACAACTTGATATTCGGTCTCAGAATACAGGCATACCTTTGCCGACAGAAAAAGAAAATAGTAACAAACAATTAAAATAGGAGAAAAGAAAATGTTAGAATTAGTAGGAATTGAACGCGAGACGTTCTATGACATGCAGGCAGACTTTGAAAAGTTTGCGGCAGAAATGAAAAGAATGCTTAACAGGGGCGCAGACACCAACAAACGTCTTGGAAAGTGGGTGGACAGCAAGTATATATGTGATACGTTGCAGATCAGCCCAAGAACCTTGCAGACTTTCCGTGATAACGGGAAACTGGCATATTCCAAGATTGACGGGAAGTATTTCTATAAGCCTGAGGATGTACAAGCCATCCTGACGGACGTGGAGGACTACAAGAAGGATGCCATCTGGCGTAAGCGCAACAAGAGAGACAAGTAAACAGAGTATAGGAACTAAAGAAAGTATCTATTATGAATGAACTGATTTTATCACAAAATCCTGCAGTCAAGAGACTGAAGGACACGATGAATGAGTTGCAGAGTCTGTGCAAGCAGGTGACAGAGAACTACCGTCCCATGCTAAACGGCGAGCGCTATATGACTGATGACGAGACCTCACAGGCGCTAAAGATAAGCCGCCGGACATTGCAGGAATACCGCTCCAATGGCAGGATTCCTTTCGTCTTGTTAGGCGGAAAGGTACTCTATCGTGAGAGTGACCTGGAGGCTCTGTTACAGAGGTGCTATCATCCGGCGAGAAAGAAAAGGAATGAAGGATAGAACTTGTCATTCCTCATGAGAAAAGCATCTGAGAAAGATT
>Ga0129306_1000716_pt1 | contig 47379 bp, 49 predicted proteins | sample P827metagenome_FD_94438 | JGI IMG/M metagenome (GOLD analysis project Ga0129306, IMG submission 94438) | Capybara group fecal microbial communities from Wisconsin, USA - P827 metagenome | ecosystem: Host-associated > Mammals > Digestive system > Large intestine > Fecal | place: USA: Wisconsin... | reverse complement strand
AGTTATTGAGCTTGTTCTGGAAGTCAACCCTAATGCAGTGATGGTTATCAAATCCACCATCCCTGTTGGCTACACCAAGTCCGCAAGGGAAAAGTTCTCCTATCGCGAGCGTCAGGCAGATGGGACAATGAAGGTAGTCACTCCCAAAATCATCTTCGCTCCGGAATTCCTTCGCGAATCCAAGGCTCTTTACGACAACCTATACCCCAGCCGTATTATCGTTGGCTACGATGAACCTGTTCTTGAAGGAGCCGCCCACACTTTCGCTTCCATCATCAAAGAAGGCGCTATCAAACAAGACGTTCCCGTCCTCTTTATGGGCACAACCGAGGCTGAGGCTGTGAAACTCTTCGCCAACACTTACCTGGCTCTCCGTGTTTCCTTCTTCAATGAACTGGACACCTATGCAGAGATGAAAGGTCTCAACACGCAATCTATCATTGAAGGCGTTGGTCTGGATCCGAGAATTGGCACACATTATAACAATCCATCCTTCGGGTATGGCGGCTATTGCTTACCTAAGGATACCAAGCAGCTCCTTGCCAATTTCAACGATGTCCCGGAGAACCTCATCAAGGCCATCGTTGACAGCAACCGCACACGCAAGGATTATATCGCAGACAGAGTATTGGAAATCGCCGGTTACTACACCGCCTCCAGTGCTTATGATACAGCCAAGGAGAAGGAGGTCACCATAGGCGTTTATCGCCTCACCATGAAGTCCAATTCCGACAATTTCCGCCAGAGCGCCATCCAAGGCATAATGAAGCGAATCAAGGCGAAAGGTGCGAAGGTCATCATTTACGAGCCCACGCTCGAGAATGGGGCTACGTTCTTTGGATCAGAAGTCGTTAATGACCTCAACACCTTCAAGGCAAAGAGTCAGGCTATTATCGCTAACCGCTACGACACGGCTCTGGACGATGTCATTGGCAAAGTTTATACTAGAGATATTTTTAAGAGAGACTAATATATGAAAACAGTAATGCTCGTATTCGGAACTCGTCCGGAGGCAATCAAGATGTGCCCCCTTGTTAAAGAGTTCCAAAAGTATACAAAAGAATTCAAAACAGTAGTTTGCGTTACCGGCCAGCATAGAGAAATGCTTGACCAAGTACTCACCATCTTTGATGTGAAACCTGACTATGACCTCAATATAATGAAGCAAGGCCAGGATCTCTATGACGTAACCGCCCGTGTACTCACCGGAATGCGCGATGTGTTCAAGGAGTGCAAGCCCGATGTAGTCTTAGTTCACGGAGACACAACCACTTCCACAGCTGCTGCACTTGCTGCTTTCTATCAGCAGATTCCTGTAGGTCATGTTGAGGCAGGCCTGCGTACACATAACATCTACAGCCCTTGGCCTGAGGAGATGAACCGCCAGATTACCGGTCGCATTGCTACATACGACTTTGCCCCTACACCTCTTAGTGAGAAGAACCTGCAGGAAGAAAAGGCCCACGGCCAGATCTTTGTCACGGGCAATACCGTCATTGACGCTCTCCACATGGTAGTGGATAAGCTCAAAACAGACAAAGCACTTGCTAACGAGCAAATCAACGTGCTCAAGAACGCGGGTTATGATGTTACCCGTCTTGACGGAGGTAAGAAGCTTGTTCTGATAACTGGCCACAGAAGAGAGAACTTTGGTGACGGCTTCATCTCTATGGTAACAGCTATGAAAGACCTTAGCGAGAAGTACCCCGAGGTGGACTTTGTATATCCCATGCACCTCAATCCCAATGTGCGCAAGCCCATTCACGAGGTGTTTGGTGAGGACCTGACGCGCCCCAATTTCTTCTTCATTGAACCCCTCCAGTATTTGGAGTTTGTTTACCTCATGGAGAAGAGTACCGTTGTATTAACAGACTCCGGCGGCATTCAGGAGGAAGCCCCTGGTCTTGGAAAGCCCGTTCTCGTGATGCGCGACACCACTGAGCGTCCCGAAGCTTTGAAGAGTGGTACTGTTCATTTGGTTGGCACCAATCATGACCTGATTGTAAACGAAGTGAGCACCTTGCTTGACGATGCTGTAGCATACGAAAAGATGAGCAAAGCCGTTAACCCCTATGGTGATGGCAAAGCTTGCAACCGCATAGTTCGCGCATTGAATGGTGAGCAGGTTGATAGATACGAGATTAAATAACAACAATAGATAAACAATTTAAATAATAAAAATATGATTAATGTTATTGGACTGGGCTATATTGGCCTTCCTACGGCCCTTATGATGGCCTCTCACGGAGTTGAAGTAATTGGTACAGACTACAACAAGGAACTTGTTGCTACTCTTAACGCAGGTAAGACCACCTTTAAGGAGGATGGTCTTGATGAACTCTTCCAAGCCGCTGTAAAAGCTGGTATCAAGTTCACCACTGAGTATCAGAAGACTGATATGTACATTGTCTCTGTTCCTACTCCTTACGATAAGTTCAGCAAGAAGGTGGATGCTTGTTATGTGGTAGCAGCTGTTAAGGAAGTAATGAAGGTTTGCCCCAAGGGCGCAACCGTAGTGATTGAATCTACCGTAAGCCCTGGAACAATTGATAAGTTTGTCCGCCCTGTGATTGAGGCCAACGGCTTCAAGATTGGTGAGGATATCAATCTTGTTCACGCTCCTGAGCGCATCATCCCTGGCAACATGGTATATGAGTTATTGCATAACAACCGCACCATTGGTGCAGACAGCCGCGAGATTGGTGAGAAGGTTAAGCAGTATTATGCCTCTTTCTGCCAGGGTGAGATCGTAGTTACCGACATCCGTACTGCAGAAATGACCAAGGTGGTTGAGAATACCTACCGTGCCGTAAATATTGCTTTTGCTAATGAGCTCAGCCGTATTTGCCGTCACGACAATATGGATGTGTACGAAATCATCAAGATTTGTAATATGCATCCCCGTGTTAACATCCTTCAGCCCGGTCCTGGCGTGGGTGGTCACTGCATCTCCGTAGATCCTTGGTTCTTGGTTGGTGACTATCCCCAGCTGGCTAAGGTGATTGACGAAAGTATGAAGACCAACGACTATCAGCCGGTATTTGTTCTTGAAAGAATCCACGAGATAATGGAGGATCACAATATCACAGACAATCGCAAGGTTGGTCTCTATGGCTTGACCTATAAGGAGAACGTGGATGACATCCGTGAGAGTCCGACCCTCCAGATGCTTGACATTCAAGAGCGTCACCTGGCACGTCCTCTGAAGACTTTCGATCCTTTCTTTACCAGCAAGGAGATTGTAAAGAATCAGATTCTGGACTTTGACCAGTTCCTGGACGAGGTAGATATGGTGGTCATCATGGTGAAGCACGACCACATTAAGCAGAACTGGGATAAACTGAAGGGCAAGGTTATTTTGGATTGCCATAACATTTGTCCATTAGAGGGTGTTTATCACATTTAAATCAAAGGATTTCTGGCAGCACAGGTGAAACGATAGTTTGCAGTTCGATACTGCCTGCCAGAACAAAAAATAGTGGCAACCGCCCTTATTTGCAGGCGGAACTACGAGTATCAAGATAAGAATAATACGAATTATAATATAAACAAGACAATGATTAACGTTGGAATTATTGGATGTGGCTTCGTAGGTGGAGCCCTTAAAGATTGGTTGGAACACAACAACCCCGAGTGTAAACTTTTCATCAGTGACCCTCCAAAGGGTTATAATGATGATTTGAGCAATATTGATATTGCATTCCTCCAGATTCACGTGCCTACAGAAGATGACGGAACTCAAGATTTGACTCTGATGAAGGAACTTATCACAAAGCTTCCGGATGTCCCTGTGTTTGTGCGTACAACTATTCTTCCTGGTACAAGTGACCGCCTCTCAAAAGAGACCGGCCATCAGGTATGCTATATGCCGGAGTTCCTAACCGAGCGTACCCATATCGAGGACTTCAAGAAACAGACAATGGTCTTCACTGGAGCACACGAGCTACTTACCAAGATTTTCGTTGGTAAGAAGTTCACTGTGATGTCACCGCTTGAGGCAGAACTAACAAAGTACATGCACAACGTGTTTGGTGCCTATAAGGTGACTTACTTCAACGCTTGCCGTGAATACTGTGAGCAGATGGGTGGTGACTGGCGTAAGGTTCACACTGGTATGCTACTTTCTGGTTATATCAATGACACCCATACTTATGTTCCTGGACCTGATGGTAAGTTTGGCTATGGTGGCAAGTGTTTCCCCAAGGATGTGAATGCCTTTGCAAAGATGACGGAGGGCACTCCTCTGGGAACCCTTTTGGAGCATCTCCACGAACTGAATGTTCATTTCCGGGGTGTAGAGGAGCATATATAATAGTTTAGAGCAAAATAATGACTCAAATTTCTTCAGATAATAAGCGTATAGCAAAGAACACCTTGATGTTGTATATCAGGATGTTCTTCATTATGCTGGTAAGTCTGTATGCAACAAGAGTTGTACTTCATGCGTTAGGTGAAGAGAATTATGGCATCTACAATGTAGTTGGAGGCATTGTAGTAATGTTCTCTTTCTTAAGCAGGGTATTGGCTTCTGCCTCTCAGCGTTTTTTTGCATTTGAAATGGGAAGAGGTAATAAGGTGCGTTTAAAACAGATATTCAGCATCACTCAGGTTCTATATGTCCTTATTATCATTGTTATTATCATAGCTGCAGAATCTTTAGGTCTTTGGTTTTTGCACTCTAAGGCGACGATACCGGCAGAAAGAATGGGAGCTGCTAATTGGATTTTTCAATTCTCCGTGGTTTCTTTTTCATTGAGCCTGTTTACTACGCCATACCAGGCGGCAATTATTGCCCATGAAAAAATGGATGTTTATGCCGTAGTTGGTATCATTGAAGCCTTATTAAATCTAATTGTTGCATTAGCATTACAATATATTCCATTCTCGAATGATATTCTGATTATGTATGGCCTTTTCGTAATGTTAAATGGCTTCATTGTGAGTGGCGTGTACATAGTCTATTCCTTAAAGAGATATGAAGAGTCTCATTTCAAGTATTATTGGGATTCTTCTTTAGCAAAAGAAATACTCTCTTATTCCGGTTGGAATTTGTTTGGAGCTGTTGCAGGCGTTGCACGTAGTCAGGGTATTAATATGCTGATAAATGTTTTCTTCAATCCGGCTGTAAATGCAGCACGGGGAATCGCATACCAGATAAATAGTGCTATCAATCAATTTGCACACAACTTTTACACGGCGGTACGCCCACAAGTGACTAAGAACTACGCTAAAGGTGATATGGATGCTACATTATCCTTGGTGTTCAGTTCTTCTAAACTGACTTACTACTTACTTCTTTTTGTTGCTGTACCAATTATGGTGTATGCAGAACCCATTTTACAGAAGTGGTTGGTAGAGGTTCCAGCACATACTCTTATGTTTACGGAACTTGTCATTATTGTTGCCCTTATAGATTCTATTAGCAATCCTCTGATGACACTTGCACAAGCTACCGGGAAAATTGCACTTTATCAAGCTGTTGTTGGAACTTTGTTGTTGCTTAACCTTCCAATATCTTATGTGTTTCTAAAGTTAGGATATCAGGCAGAAGTCACAATGGTAGTTGCTGTTTTCATTGCAGCAGTATCATTGATTGCACGTTTAGTAATTCTAAGGGGGCTTGTTTCTTTTCCAGTTCGCAAGTATTGTGTACAAGTACTGTTTAAAATAACTATACCAACCATTCTTTCTTTTGGCTTAGTCTATTTGTTAAGGATAGGAGTCTTCCCTGAAGTTAATACAGTTGTAGTTTTGCTTTTAAAGTTGGCGGTAGCAGTAATGCTGACAGTATTGGCCATTTTCCTAACCGGATTGACTAAAAAAGAGAAAGATATGATGACTGGATTCTTTAAAAGGAAATTTAAACCATCCTCAAAGTGATTTTAGCAAGTCATTTATAATTAATAAGTACATATATGTTTATAAAATTAAAACTAATCATAAAGGCACTTCGTATCTACCTGTATGATTTACGTAATGACATAAGATATACAACTCTTGCCACTGGGAAGTTATCTTCTCAAGAGAAGTTGTTGTCTTCACTAGTCGTTGCAACTCATACGATAGAGAAAGGCCTAACCATGCCAAACAAGCGTATTCCTTTTGGGGAAGCAAAGGCTGTAGAGATAGTGCATGATTGCAATTCATATATAGAAAAAGGTTATGATACAAGCGAGTCTCGTTTTCAATCTGTCTTATCTACAATGAGTGAGTACAGAATAACCTGTGGGGGGGGGGGTATTTTTCAAGGATTATTTGATGATATAAAGTTACTTGAAAAGTTTATAAAAATCCCGATAGTTTCACAAAAATATAATATAAACCAGGAAGATTATTTCTCACATACAAAGGACGATTTTAAGAAGTTTTCAGAATCGCGATATAGTTGTAGGAACCTGACAGGGCATGTGGATGATTCAATACTCCAAGATGCACTTTCCTTATCAATGAGAGCACCATCTACTTGTAATAGGCAGTCTCACAGAGTCCATCTATTACAATCATCCGAGTCAAAGAGAATCATTTTAAGCATACAGTCCGGAAACAGAGGTTTTGGTGATTTGGCAGATCAATTTATACTTGTTACCAGTGACCTCAGCGACTGGCCAGGGATGCATCAACGTAATGCTCCTTATGTGGATGGAGGCATTTATTTGATGAATCTTCTCTATTGCCTACACTATTTTGATATAGCCGCTTGCACATTGAATCTTTATCTGGATACAGATAGGACAAAACGAATGTATGAGGGGCTTGGAATCCCAAGGAATGAAGTACCTATTGCCCTTGTGGCTATTGGGATGCCGCCAGAGCATTTTGACTTAGCCTGTAGTCATCGTCGGAATGTGATTGAAATAATCAGCCATCATTAGGAAGCCCATGTGAGTAGGGCTTCCATCCGAAACGAAGATGAAGTCCTATAGTAATTTTGACCTTTATAGTCACAACACAATGCGTTTGCATTGTATAGCAAAAGAAGTCAGACAACCAGAAAATGAGGCAGAACTGATAGACCTTGTCAAACAATTTGTAAAGGAAAAACATAGATTTTATGTTCTCGGGGCGTGTAGTAATGTAATCCTTCCCAGGCGACTTGATATCCCTGTGATATTGCTTACAGCTTTTAATAAAGATGTAATAATCGATGAAGGTATTATTGAAGCCGGAGCTTCGGTCAGGGTGCAACATTTAATACGCGAAGCACAAAGAAGAGAATTAGGCGGGATTGAATATTTGTTTTCCGTACCTTGTACCGTAGGAGGTGCCACAGTGATGAACGCAGGCCGTGGCAACAAGAACCAGTCTATTGGAAATTATATTGAAAAAGTCAAAGTTTTAGATGTGGAAACTCTAGAGATAAAGACTTATAACAAAGAACAATGCTGTTTTGACTATAGAAAGTCAGTTTTTTTACATGGAAAGGATATAGTGCTTTCCACAACCCTCCGTCTTGAGAAGAAGACAAGAGAGGAAATAGAAAAGGACATAGAAAGTAGAAAACAATATGCATTAGAATATTTGGATGATCGTCGTCCGAGTTGCGGATCCATTTTTAAGGCTTTTAATGGACGTATCATGAAAATGATGCGTGGAGTCCGTTTGGGCGGAGCAGAGTGGTCCTCTAAAACAAACAACTGGATATCAAATAGAGGGAACGCAAAGAACTGGCAAGTACGTTATCTGATTGGATTTGCATGTTTTTTACACAGAATAACGTTTAAACCATATCATCTTGAAGTAGAAATATGGAAGCAATGAAAATAGGAATTCTTACCTTCCACAGGTCACAGAATTATGGAGCACTCTTGCAGGCAAAGGGATTGCAAGATTATGCGCGAGAATTGGGGTACAATGTATCATTCGTGGATTATTGGCCTGAATACCATGAGGAAATGTACAAACCGTTCTCATGGAATAAGTTCCGCCGTTACAGGTGGCGCGGTAAACTTAAGTATTTAACGCAATTGCTATTTACTTATTCCAGACTTAAAAAACGCAGGTTAAAAACTAAAGAATATATAAAGAATTTCCTTACAGTTTCTGGCGAAAAGAGTTTTGATGTTGTTCTATATGGTAGTGATCAGATATGGCGTAAACAACATCAACCTACATACGACTGGTTCAATCCTGTCTATTGGGGAGAAGGTGAGGTGGAAACTGAGAACAGGATAGCCTATGCTGCAAGTATGGGCCAAATTGAAATAGACACTCCTGCCGACAGGCAGTTTGTTTTTGACCATCTTAAACTCTATAAGGCTATTAGCATAAGAGAAAAGGACTTGATAGAGCGTTTGGAACAGGATTATGGTGTGCGCTATAAAATGGTTTGCGACCCGGTTTTCCTTTTAACAAAGGAACAATGGTTGCGGCATGTTGAAAAGAAATATCAACCACCTTATAAGTACATCCTATATTATAGACTACAAGCTATTAAGGAAACAGATAGAATGGTTGAGGAGTTGGTTAAAAAAACTGGATTAAAAGTTATTGAAATGCGTAGTTATATGCCATATTTTCATTATGGAAGCCGCTATAGATTAACGGCAGATGCGCAGGAATTCATTTCTTTGATACAGGGTGCAGAGTATGTGGTTACTTCTGCTTTTCATGGTATTGCCATGTCTATTATTTTTGAGAAACAGTTTTTCTTTACCTCACAAAGGCATCAGGCAAATAGAGTAGAATCATTGTTTACTATGTTGGGCCTTGAGGATAGATTTGCAGACGGTTATCAGAACTCTATTAATTTAGACAACCCAATAGATTATGTCAGCGTGAAAAAGAGGTTAGAACCTTTTGCAGATAGTTCTCGTCAATGGCTTAGAAAACAATTGGAAGATGCTGAAAGTAATCATTAATGCTGATGACCTTGGTAAGAACCATGAAGTCAATAAGGCTATAGAGACGTGTATAAAGAGCGGATTGATAACGTCAACGACTCTGATGGCAGGAGGTGCCGCCTTTGAAGAGGGTGTCGCCATTGCTTTAAGGCATCCAGAGATTTCTGTTGGCGTTCATCTTACAATCGATGAAGAGCAGAGTTTAACACAGTCGCCTGTATTCTTGAAATATGGAATAACAAAAGAAAATGGAGAGTTTGTCAAAGGTGCTATAGGCAAGATAAAAAAACTACCATCGGACTTGAAGTTAGCCATAAATGAAGAATGGGTCTTACAAGTTCAGAGAGTTAAAGAGGCAGGTGTGAAGGTGTCTCATGTAGATAGCCATCATCACTACCACACCCTTCCATCCTTACAATGTTGTCTTCTCCATGTTACTAATGTATGTCATGTTAACAAGGTTCGCCTTCGTCAATTAAAGACCGTCGATATGATGCTACATCATGTAAAGACAGTATCTGTTATTCATAAGAATGAAAAGAGTGAGAATAAGACCATATCATCGAAGAAACCATCACGTGTGAGAATAGTGAAAGATTATCTTATGGAGATAATACGCCAAATGATTTTCAAGTATCGTTACAAGACTACTGATTTCTTCTGTTCATACCTTTTTTTCTTTGAAAACAGAGATTATCTATTGAACCGTATGAAAGGGAAGGTGGTTGAACTAATGTGTCATCCCGGTCATCCAGACTATATAGATGAAACCTCTAAACTTATTTATAACTATAAAGAAATAGAAAAGATTAATTATTGGCAATTATGAAGATACTGCTGACGCTAGATTATGAGTTGTTCAATGGTAAGAAATGTGGAACAGTGCAGAACTGTCTGCTTCGCCCGATGAAAGAACTGCTCAAAGTGCTTGATAAATACGGTTTAAAGGCAACTCTATTTGTTGATACTGTTTTTGTGAATAGATTGGGAGAGCTTGGCCAGCATTATCCAGAATTACAAGATGAATATAATAAAATCCTTGAGCAACTGCGGAGTTTGTACGAACAAGGGCATGACTTACAGCTCCATATTCATCCCAATTGGCTACATGCTTCATATAATGAAGGGCAATGGCAATCAATTTTGACTGACTATAAACTTAGCGATATGTTAGATGAAGAGGTGGATAGGATGTTTAAGGAAGGGAAAGAATTGCTTGGGAGTATTACAGGAGATCCCCAAAAAATAATTGCATACCGTGCTGGAGCCTATTGTATTCAGACCTATTCAAAGTTCGTTGATGTGTTTGAGAAATACGGTATTCGTATTGATAGCTCAGTTTTCCGTCACCAGAAGTCTATTACAGAGAAGTGGCAACATTATGATTATACCCATATTCCAGTAGATTACAGTTATGCTTTCTCAAAAGATGTTTGCCTAAAAGACGATAAAGGGAGTTTCTTGGAAATATCTATTCCAACTTATCATATCAGTAAGTTTACTATGCTTTGCTATAAATTTGGAATTAGAGGTAAGGAAATAAAAAAATGGGGTGACGGATTAGGTTCAATCAATATGCTTAGTGGTAAAAGTCACAGATTTTTTAATATCATAAAAGGCAGGCTAATGCCATCAATAGAAGTAGCAAGTATTGACTCCTCAAAAGGATGGCTATTGGATCATATTTTTAAGAAAGAGAAAAGAGAAGGAAATGATTATATGCTCATAATGGGGCATCCTAAGAATTTCACTCCGTATTCTCTAGAATGTTTGAGCGCTTTCTTGCAGAAACTAAGTAAAGACGAACATCAGTTTGTAACAATATTGAATTTTGGTCATTGCTGTCCACTAAAAGTTGTGGACGATTATTATAAGGTTTAACATTTAAAACAAACTAAGTTCATCAAAACTATTTTGCTCTTTGACAATATTGTTGTTAGGTACACCAAACAGTTCTTGGAGAGGCGTAGTATCTGTTAATGAGATACTTGCGATCTGTAACATCTCGTAGATAGACCGTTTGATACCCATTTTCTTCTGGACGATAGCCATCATACAATAGGCTATTATCGCGGAGTAAATTTGGATCCTTACGGCGTTCTCGGTAGTACCCCAGAACTTTTTTATCTTCAGATGCTGCTTCAACCACTTGAAGAACAACTCGATATTCCACCTCTGGTGGTATAGCTCAGCGACTTGCATTGGGCTGATATCCAGTGCGTTAGTGAAGAAAATGAACTTTCGGTTCTCTTCCTGGTCCCAGTAGATGATGCGGCGAATCTTGTCAGGGTACTTCTCTCTAGTCTGCTGACCATTCATATAGCCAACGCAATCTGAAAGGATGCCTGAACCGGCCGGGAACCTTCTGGTCCATTTCATAGGTTTGAAGTCATTCGCTTTCTTGCCTCTAACCACGAAGTAAGCACCAACGCTTTCGATGTTATGAAGCCTTTTAAAGTCATTGTAGCCACGATCAAAGATGTAGAAGGCGTTCTCCTCATACGGGATTACATCCATCGCATTCATGTCGTGAACCCTGGCTTCCGTTATGTGAAAGAACGTTGGGATCTGCGTTTCAAGATCGTACAATGTGTGGACTTTGATACCGCCTTTCTTCTGGTTCTTCCTGAAAATGGCCCATTTGAACGTCTCCAGGCATAGCTCTATGGTTGTTGAGTCAAAGGCATATACCTTACCGCCTAGCTTGAAGATATCTTCGGCTCTGCATCTCCGGGCTTCGTCTACGACACGGTATGCAAACTCCTCGAAGATCCGATAGTAACGGTTTGCGTTCGCCTTTGAGAGGTTGCTTCTGGTGGCGTACTTGCCAAAGCCAAGATGAAAAGCTTTTGATGCGTGGGCTTGCGTTGCAAGGACAACATCACGGAGGCTTTCACGGTTTGACAGTTGCCCGAACACCATAACGGCCAACTGGTTCCAGCAGGTGAAGTCTTTGACATAGCGATTTCCATTGTATTTATTTGATATTCTGAGGAATACGTCCTTATCAATGAAATCTAAAAGCTGTGCGAGCACGTATTTTCCGTTATGCATGTGCCATTCTACGTTAGTCTGGCAAAGATAATTTCAAATCGGCGCGCTTCAAAAACTGCCGTAATTACCTAACACTCAATATTTTCAAAGAACTTTTATAAATTTTTAGTGGACACTAATGAATTTTGGTGAGAATGAAAAAAATTGTACATATAGTATTATTTGAGAACTATCAGGAGGGGTATTCATATCAAGAAAACTTATTAACCCAAAAGCAGAAAGAATTAGGTTATGATGTTTATATAATAGCCTCACAACGTTACCGTGATAATAATTATCGGTATCATCTTAGGGATACTGGATTTTATATTAATGAATATGGAATACCCGTGCGAGTACTCCCTTGTACTAAGTATAATCCACATATAGCGCGATTCTTTGATGAGTGCATTGGACTATATGAGGCATTGGTTGAAATTACACCAGACATTATATTCCTTCATAATTTCTCAGGCAAGGATGTCCGTCATTTAAGAAGATATCTAAAGACACATTATGGAGTTGTTCTATATGTAGATTCTCACGCAGATTTTTATAATAAACCCATCAATACAATAAAAGATAAAATTGGAGCGCTTGAAATAGGTATCCTTGGCCGGTCACTTATTCCTTTCGCGAAAATGTTTTGGGGAACACTTCCTTGGCGAGTTCAATATCTTAGAGAAGTTTACAAAATTCCATCCAATAAAACCGACCTTTTAATAATGGGCGCAGATGAGGGTATTATATTAGGAAAAGATCGAGAAAAGGTCAAAGAATCTATTAGAGGCAAATACAAAATACCTGATAATGCTTTTCTTATTTCGTCAGGAGGGAAACTTGACAAGCGCAAACAGCAAAATCTTCTGATGGAAGCAGTCAGGCAAATGTCAAATAGTATTTATCTAATAATTTTCGGTGAACCAACAGAAGAAATGAAACCTGTCTTCGAGGAATATGGCAAAGATAATAATATTATCCTTCCAGGATGGCTCCCTTCGGAGCAGGCTTACGATATTTTCATGGCATCAGACCTCGCTTTCTTTCCAGGAACCCACTCGGTACTATGGGAGCAAGCAGTAGCTTGCGAGACCCCCATAGTAACAAAACACTGGGAAGGAATGGAACACATTGACTGCGATGGTAATGCAATATTGATGGATAATGTAGATGTTGACCATATTAAGGATGTTATTATTCGATTACAAGATACAAGCGTGTATTCGTCTATGAAGAAGAGAGCTGTCGAGGTTGCGCATAATTTCTATTTAAAGGAAATAGCACTTAAAGCTATAGGAGAACTATAGAATGCAACGTTTCTTCTATTTTGTATTAGTTTTTTTCATCTTTTCCTGTTCCGCTGAGGCAAAGACCTATAGAATCTGTAAACCGACAGACTTGGAAGGGAGAACGCTGGAGTTGAAGACTGGCTCGAAAGTGGTCTTCAAGAAAGAAGGGCGTATACTAAACGGCACTGTGAAGGGCAATAACTGTAAAATTGTAGTAAAGGCAAAAGCCCCTGTGCTCCAGAATGTAAGGCTGTCAGGGAGTTTTAAAAACGTGAAAGCATATCTTTCATGGTGGGTCTCTGATGAAGATATAACGGACGAAGTGGAATCGTTAGTTACATCATTTTGTGGAACAGTTTATCTGGACAGGACAGGACAATTGACCAAACCTATCACGTTGGATCAGAAAAAGGCACTCACAATAGATGGCTGCGGGAATTTTTTCGGTCTTTATAATATTAATGGATTTGCATTCTATGTAAAGCGAGCCTCTAAGATTGAGGTGCGAAATGCTTCATTCAAATATATCAGTTCTGATCCTGGTACATCCAGCCATGTGGGCGTATTGAGATTCGCACACGGTGGAGCGTCAAATGTGAATATACACGACGTTCTAATAGAAGGCTTTGATAATAGCCGCTACAAACCATGCGGTGTAGATGCCATTCAAATAGAAGGTTGTAAAAGTGGAACTACAACCACCATTTATAATGTTACAGTGAAAGATATGGTAGTGAAAGGTGATGGTAAAGAGACAAATGGAGTTGGAGCAAACTATGCTATCTCTGTTGACTGTCACGATATGGAATCCGGAAAGGTGGAAATATACAGTTGCCATATAACCAATATGTATAACGTGGATGACAATGGGAACAAAATATATGAGGATACAAGCGGCATTTATCTAGGAGGTGCAGTTGGGAAGGATAGAGAAGGGGAAATGACTTACTGTAACTGGAACGCCACTATTCACGACTGTTATTTCAATGATATTTCAAAACGCAATATCAAGATACAAGGTAATCATGTTTTAATGCAAAATTTGAACTCGGCAACGACAGAATCTTTTCTTAAAGACTACCATAATATGTATGTTGGTATCAATGGTGATAATATCACTATTGATGGTATTTATGGGCAGTATGACGGCAGTATCGTGAAAATAACCGGAGACTATTTGATCATACGGGACATGGATTGCACTTCTAATTTGCGTGATTCCAAATATGCCAGCGTTATTCGTTTGGACGGTACTCAGAATGCAACGATAGAAGACTGTAAGTTCGATAACGACACCTATATGTTCATCTATCCAACAGAAAGAAATATGACAGAAGCAACTGTTCCTGAATATCATATTAAGCGCTGTTCTCTTAATGTAAAGAACTTGTTGTATTGCATCACTAATTATCCCATTATTCATAAAAAAGGAATATTGACGGTTGAGGATAGTGATATTACACTGTCAGGAACTTACGTGTCGAACAGCAAGAGTCTGGCGGAAATAAGGTTAATAGGAACTAGAATCAAAGGGAAAGGACGCTTGACCACGCCCAGAGATAATGGTGGACCTCGTCTTACTGTGAACAAGAGTGAAATAAAAGAACAATAAACCAGAAGAAACAGAAGATAATGACTTTATCACAATATATTGGTTATAGTTTAAGAAACCGGAAGGGGACAGCAGAGTTCTTGGTAGCTTTAGCTTGGGCTAGCCCTTTGCTTTCTTATGTGAAGGCAATAACCCTGCGCTTGCCATTTGGTGAAGATTTTAGTGTGTTTGTGGTACCACTTATCTTTATTTTTCTTTTTGTAATAGGAGCCAAATACTTAATGAAAAGTTTCCGCCCTAACGATTTGGTTTTTGCTTTGTTTTTAATTTCCATATATCTCTTACAGTTTATTGGTTTTCCAGAAAATGAAGAGAGACTATTAGAATTCTTCTCACCATTGTTACTGAGCCTAATTCCTATGTATTTCATAGGAACAGCTACAGATATTAATCAAGTGTATAAACCCATGTACGTAATGTCTATTATTTGCGTACTACTGCAGGCTGTGAATACTTTTTTCCTAGAATCTTCAGAGCGAATGGCAATGACGGAAGAGGAGATTAGTGAACAGATGAACATAGCGTATCGAATATTGCCATACGTTGTTTTTTGTTTTTGGGGATGGCTAAGGAAGTTTGATATCATAGGTTTCATAACTTCATTGATTGGCTTGTTCCTTTTGGTTTCATTTGGTTCCAGAGGTCCAGTAGCTTGTACGTTGCTTTTCATAGTGTTATATATTATTTTCTATAAATCTTTTAAAGGGAAATGGATTATAGTGTCACTATTGGGGGTAATAGTTGCATTTGCTTTAGTTTATTTAGAGCAATTCTTCTTGCTCATGCAAGGGGTACTATCACAGTATGGGTTGAGCACCCGTATTATTAACCTTGCCATAAACGAAGAGGTGGCTACACACGTTTCTGGACGTGACGTAATATCAGGAGTGCTTATGCGGCAATTACAGGATGCACCTTTCTTTGGATACGGTATAGGAGGTACTTGGAAGTTTGTCGGAGGATATGCTCACAATATTTTCCTGGATGTTTTTATCTCCTTTGGTAAAGTACCTGGAGGAATCATGTTGATTGCTTTGTTCTTTATTTTCTTTAAGGGCTGGCGTTCTTGCAGGACTGTAGAAGAGAAGGGGTTTATGCTGGTTCTTTTCTGCTGTTTTGCGAAATTATTCATTTCCTATACATTATTCCAGGATTCATCATGGATGTTGATGCTAGGTTTCTGTGTTGGCATTTTAAGACGTAAGAAACGGCCCGTATTGGTGACTAATTCAAAGCAAATAACAGGAGTTGAATATGCTTAATTTCATACCGCACTATATATTCTGGTCCAAAGCCCTGCACCACCTTGCTTTGAAAACAAATGGGGTGTGGCAGATTTCTTTTGTACGCAATAGGATAGGGAAGAATCTTCCAAGGGTAAATAAGTCTGCTCTGATGGATAAACTGAAGGGATTATTGGGCAGTATCAGTAAAGAGGCTTTTGTCAATCCAAGTGAAAATGATACAATTATTCGAAGCGCAAATAAAGCCTTGCGTCACGAGTTTGATATTCTTGGATCTGGTTCCGTTGTCCTTGACCCGATGCAATGGAACAAGGACTTGAAGGGAGGCTTCGAGTGGAAGAACGGTATATACTGCTCCAAGCAGCGAAGACAGTCCGGCTGCAAAGGCAGTGATGTCAAGATGCCTTGGGAGATTTCTCGCTGTCACCATTTGCTTTGGTTGGGAGAAGCTTATATTCTGACCGGAAAAGAGGAGTATGCAAAAGCCGTTGTGGGGGACATCGAGAACTGGATGAATCAGAACCCTTATTTCTATTCTATCAACTGGACTTGCTCGATGGATGTGGCGATTAGAGCCATAAATTGGATGTATGCTGTTTTGATGGTGATGGATAGTGACGCCGTAACGGATGACTTTGCCGCCAAATTGTACAAGAGCCTGTTTCAACACGTTTTTTTTATCTATACACATCTGGAGAAGTCGTTCCCTTACAGTAACAACCATTATGTGTCTGACCTAGTTGGGCTGCTTTATTTGGGTTTGTTCTTTAAGAAAGAGACCAAGAGTCAGTGGTATGATTTTGCGTTGAGCGAATACTGCTTGGAAATGCGTCAGCAGATATTACCATCAGGGGTACATTATGAGAAGAGTGTATCTTACCACCGCTTAATGACAGAGCTTAACGGATATGCTTACTTCTTGTTGAAGCGTAACGGAGAAACAATTCCCGATGATATAGCTTACCGCGTGAAAACCATGTTTGAATATGTGGCAGCTTATACCAAACCTAATGGCCTGGCACCATTGATTGAGGATAATGATAACGGGAGGTTGCTACCTTTTATTGAGAGAGATTTCCGCAGTCATGACTATTTGGTAAAGGATAGTCTAGAAATGCGGATTATATCGGGCGAAATGCCTGGTTTCATTCCCGATAAGTTAGCACCAACCAGACTGTATGAAGATGCAGGAATTGCAGTCATCAGGAATGCAAATGCCTATTTGTTTGTAACATGCAGTGGACGTGACAAGTACTCAGAACAGAACAAACATAATCGTGTGGGTTGTCACATGCACAACGACCTGATGTCGTTTGATTTATCTGTTGGAGAAGTGGATGTATTAATGGATAGTGGTTCCTACATATATACATCCGACGTGGCCAAGCACAATGAATTTCGCTCTACAAGGAAACACAATACGGTGATGATAGATGGCGAGGAGCAGAATGTTCTGATGCCTAACAATGCCTTTGAGGTGGAAAGGAACTCAACGGTTGAGAGTTTTTGGATACGCAAAGAAAAAGAAAAGCAAATTTGCGGCGGATTATACGCCCTTACTAAAAGTGGAGCAACACACGAAAGGACAATAATCTTGTCTGATGATGAGATGTTGATTAAAGATACTGTTACGAAAGAAGGTGAGGGACATAAGGCGGAGTTGTTCTTCCATTGTGGAGACGTTATAAACGCTCATACCGGAGAAGATGCCATTGTATGGGAAATAGGAGAGTATGCGTTTACGTTAGTGAATGTACCAGGTGCTCAAATTACTATCATAGACGATACGGTTTCGCCATCTTACGGTGTACTGAAATCAACCAATACTATCGTAATAACTATACCATTTGATGATAAGAAAGAAATAACAACAAAAATAGAATGGAGAAAGAATTCAAAATAGCACTAGCTATCAAGACAGAAGGATTGGAGTATGATGACAGGGTGAGAAAAGAGATTCTCTCTGTAATGAAACTTTACCCCAATATCTCGTTCAAGATATTCGCCATGCTTCCGGACAATAAGGAGTATGAAGGTGTGACGGGTTACGGGGTTCCCTTCAAGGCCATCTACATGCCCAGTCGCGATAAATACCCTTCAGCTCAGAAAATTCTGAAGAAGACTTGTGAGTTCTACAAAGTCATTAAGAAGGATTTGGAAGACTTTGATGCTGTGTGGTGTGGAGATTATCATTCAGTGGCCATCGCACTATTCTGTAAGAACAAACCCGTGCTTTGGGATTTGCACGAGCTTCCCTCTATGTTGCTGTTCAGTAGTGTGAAACGCATGGTACTTCGCAGGGTGTTCAACAACTGCAAAGTGGTTTTGCACGCTAACCCCCAAAGAATAGAATATATTGCGTCCAAGGGATGTATCAAAGACCCTAGTAAGCACTTTGCACTTAGGAACTACCCTAACTTCCAGGATATTGATTCTGAATATGACGAGAAATATGACGCGTTTATTAACTGGAAGAAAGACCGCCCGTGCGTTTATTTGCAAGGCCTGACTAATGAGAGCCGTGCTGATGTGGAGTCGGTGAACGCTGTGTTGAGTTACCCGGTCATTGTAGCCGTTGTTGTAGGTGGATTCCAAGAGAAAGCTAAGGCACTGCTGATTGAGAGATGGGGCAGGGAGGAGATGGAGAATCGAGTGTTCTTTGTGGGCCAGATACCTCAATTGAAGATACCTCAGTATGTTTCCAAATGCTTCACAACGTTGGTTTTTTATAAGAATGTACGACCCAACAACTGGTATTGCGAAGCCAACCGTTTCTATCAGGCCGCTATACTTGGCCTTCCGGTAGTGGTGGGGAACAATCCGCCCATGAAAGAATTGGTGGAAAAATACGACTTGGGCGTGGTGGCAAATACCGATGGCAGCAATGTGAGTGAGATTATTATTGGCTTGCAGCAGGTTATTCATAGGAGGTCTCATTTTTTAGAGTCGATAGAGGCTAATAAGCATTTTTTGACATGGGACGAACAAGATGAAATAATTAAAACAATTATTAATAAACTGATTAGTAATGAATAAAATACCCCCCCCCTCAGAGATTTTTCGTCTAACGAAGAAGCTGTATAGTTTTATAAAGTTTAAGATTCGGTTCTGCTTCAAAGAAAAAAAATTCAAAAAAAGGTTGAAATATATTTTTGAAGATAATGGCAGTGATAAATTAATCATCGTTTTTTCTGGCATTACGAAAAGAGTTCCGAAGTATAACTATATCCGGACACTAAAAGGAGCTAAGATTGACAAACTATTTTTATTAGATGATTTTGGGAACCGTGGTAGTTATCATTGGTATGAGAACGGGAAAGATCTTCCTTTAGTGCTTACAAACGGTATAATTGAAAAGATAAAGAATAGAAAACAATATAAAGAAGTTATGACGGCGGGTAGTAGCAAAGGTGGAACATGCGCTCTTTATTTTGGTCTAGAACATAATGTAACGGCTATTTTTGCCGGAGCGTGCCAATATTATGTTGGATCTTACCTCAATACACCGAAAGGACGCGATGTGCTAGAAGGTATAATGGGTATTAATGCAAATGAAGATGATGTTAAGCTGCTTGACTCAATAATGCCTAACCATTTAAAAAAACATGCCCATTCTAATTCTTTAGTACATTTATGTTATTCTAAGGAAGAGCATACTTACAAAGAACATATTAAAGATTTAATCTCGGATTTAGAATTAAATGAAATACAATATGTAGAACAGATTGATTCATATACTGATCATATGGATAATGGGATATACTATTCCAGATATCTCAAAAAGTATTTTGGTATTACAACATGAATTATAAAACGATAATATTTATCCTTAACTCCATTCAGATACAGCGAGTAGTAAAGCGCATCAACAGTTTTTGTGATGCGGGTTACCCAATTGAGGTGTTTGCTTTTAGCAGATTAGGCGATGACCCTTGCCCACTGAAAACGCGTTTTGAATATGAGGTAATAGGGGAATTCCCTAACCAGATGTCTTATCTGTCAAGACTCTCATATATGCGCAAGTGTATTAAGGCTAAGGCTGATTACATTAATAAGAAGGACGCTATTCTGTATATTTTCGGACTTGATGCTGCAATAGTGACAAGATCAGTATTGAAAGCACCGTATGTTTACGAAGAGGCAGATTTGGTTCACACCTATATTCCTAACGCAATGGTTAGGTGGTGTTTGGAAAAAATGGACGTAAAGATAATTAAGAAATCACTCCTGACCGTTCTCACTTCAGAAGGTTTCATGGATTATCACTTCGGAAAGAAGCGGCCATCCAATCTCCTTGAAGTCAGCAACAAACTCAATCAGGCGGTGACGAATTGCCCGATATTGGAAAAGCAACCATTGGACATCAATCATTTGAAAATAGGATTTGTTGGTAGTTTCCGTTTTAATGCGGTCATAAATTTCTGCAAGGTGTTTGTAGAGAACTTCCCTCAACATGAGCTTCATGTTTTTGGTACAATGCCTGAGAACAGCCCAGCGCGCCCTTTATTGGAAAAGGAGAACTTTGTATTTCACGGACCATTCAAGAACCCGAATGATTTACCCAGCATTTATTCGCAAATAGACCTGTCGCTTTCTACCTACGATGCAGATACGGTCAACGCGAGGTACGCAGAACCGAATAAGCTATATGAGGCCATTTATTTTGAAACACCTATTATTGCCAGTTCAAACACTTTTGTAGCTGATAAAGTACGGAGAATGGGGATAGGCTTTGATATTGATGCTTCAAATGATAACGAAGTTATTAGCTTTGTGGAAATGTTGACAGAAGAAAAGATTAATAGCGTTGTGGCGCATATTAAGAGTATAGACAAGAAAGAGGCGATTAACGATAATTCAGAATTGTTTAAGAAGGTTAATGAAGTCGTTAAGACCACTCGTTGTTAGTTTTTTAGATATAATCAGGTGACAATATGGAAGATATAAATAATAATCATTTGTCTATCATTGTAATGTCCTGTGACAAATACAGTGGCATCTGGGATGATTTTTTTAATTTGAAGGAAAGGTTTTGGCCTGAATGTCCTTTCAAGACCTATCTTGCAACGGACTCGAAAGAGTTTAAGAGAGACGGTGTTGAAACGATACACTTTGGTAATATCAGAGAGTGGTCAAAGTGCGTAAGGGAAACTGTAAACAAGATAGACACCCCGTATGTCTGCTTATGGTTGGAGGATGCTTTAATCTGCGAGAAAGTTGATACTAGTATATGGCAATCCAATATGCAATATATTATTGATAATAAGGTGGATTATTTTTGTGTTGAAATAAAGCGGCGATTCAAACCAGACGAAATGAAGGAAGCGGCCCCGCACATAAGAATAATTGACCCCCATCAAAGATATGGTGTAGATACTGCAGTGGCAATTTGGGAACGTAATTATTTCTTGGACAAACTCCAAAAGGATTGTAACGCGTGGCAGTTCGAAGTTGACAGATGTACTGAGGCTGCTACTGAAGAGGGAATCAAGGGCGTCACCTTATATGACGAAAGACATCCTGCAAATGTTTCTCCAATTGAAGTATTAAGAAGAGGAGAATTAAGGCCCGAGGCAATACAGTTCTTTGACAGTATTGGATATCATTTAAACACGGAAGACTTGCCGGTTATGAGCAAATGGAAAGTATTTAAAGAAAATATTCGAACTATTGCTGCAAAGAGCAAACATGGAAAGAAGACACTGAAAAGAATAGGGAAGCTGTTGGGCTTTTATGTTTATACAGATAATCAATAGTTGAAAGAAATATATCATACAATGAAAGTTTTAGTGACAGGCGGTGCAGGCTTCATTGGAAGCCATATCGCAAAACGATTGTTAGAGAGTGGAAATGAAGTGGTTGTGATTGACAACCTGTCAAATGGCAGTCTTGCAAATTTGAAAGAAGTGGAAGAGAATCCTAATTTCACTTTCTTTGAATTTGATGTGAATAATACCATCAAGCTTAAGAACGTCTTTGACAACCATCCGTTTGATATGGTATTTCACCTTGCAGCCAATGCGGATGTAAGCAGAGGTGAGGAGAGCACACAGGTTGACTTTGAGAACACCTTGCAGACCACACTCAATGTGCTAGAAATGATGCGAATCTACGAGATCAAGAAGTTCTTTTTTGCATCATCTTCCACCGTGTATGGAAATGCTGAAGACCGCCTACAGGAATACCGTTCCATTATGCGACCCATCTCACACTATGGAGCAGCCAAGATGGCCAGTGAAGCCTTTATCAGTTCCTATAGCCACCTGCACGACTTCAAGGTATGGATAGCCAGGTTCTGTAATGCCGTTGGCCCTAATATGCAGCATGGTGTTATTCCTGACTTGGTTCATAAACTGCAATCCCATCCCGACTATTTGGAAGTATTTGGAGACGGAACACAACTGAAACCCTACATATACATTGATGATTTGGTTGATGGTGTGATGACTCTGCTTGAAAATACCAATGAAGATTATAACGCCTATCTGGTAGGTGTGGACTCTTCACTTACCGTTGACCAGATAGCAAACATTGTGATGGATGAAGTAGGAGTGAAAGTACCGATTCATTACGGTGGTCGCTATAGCGGTTGGAAAGGAGATGTGCGTCAGTACAGATATGACGTTTCCAAGCTGAGACTGATGGGATGGACACCCAAATATACAGCAGAAGAGGCTGTAAGGAAAGCTGTTAGAGAGAATATGAAATAAATTTAGTATATACAATATGGCAAAAAGAGCACTTATCACTGGCGTTACCGGCCAGGACGGTTCATATCTTTCCGAGTTCCTGCTTGAGAAAGGTTATGAAGTACACGGCATTATCCGTCGCAGTTCAGTAGATTTCCGTGAGCGTATTGCTCATTTGGAAGGGCAACCTCATTTCCATCTTCACTATGCTGATATGGGAGACTCCATGTCGCTGGTAAAAGTGGTGGATAAGGTACAGCCCGATGAGATTTATAACTTGGCAGCACAGAGCCATGTTCAGGTATCATTTGACAGTCCTGAGTTCACAGCAGATGTGGATGCCACAGGTGTTTTGAGAATACTGGAGGCAGTTCGTGCCTGCCATCTGGAGAAAAAGTGCCGCATCTATCAGGCATCTACTTCTGAGCTTTACGGTAAGGTGGAAGAAGTTCCACAGAACGAGAACACACCTTTCCATCCTTATAGCCCGTATGCAGTAGCAAAGCTTTATGGCTATTGGATTGTGAAGGAATACCGTGAGGCTTACAATATGTATTGCTGCTCTGGTATTCTGTTCAATCACGAGTCAGAGCGAAGAGGTGAAACATTTGTAACCCGTAAGATTACTCTGGCCGCTGCTCGTATTGCTGCCGGAAAACAGGAGAAACTCTTTTTGGGCAATCTTTCCAGTTTCCGTGACTGGGGTTATGCCAAGGACTATGTAGAGTGCATGTGGCTGATACTTCAGCAGAACGAACCGGAAGACTTTGTGATTGCCACTGGCGTACAGCATACCGTCCGCGAGTTTGCTACCCTGGCTTTCCATCACGTAGGTATTGAACTTCGTTGGGAAGGTGAAGGTGTAAACGAGAAGGGTATTGACAAGAAAACGGGCAAGGTGCTGGTTGAAGTCAGCCCTGAATTCTACCGTCCTACGGATGTGGTGAACCTCTGGGGTGATCCCACCAAAGCAAAAGCCCGTTTGGGTTGGAATCCGTCCAATACCTCATTTGAGGAGTTGGTAGCCTTAATGGTGAAGCATGATGTGGCTAAGGTGGCCGTTGAACGTGCCGGTGAGCAGGTGAAGGTGAACCTGGCTGAGAAAGAAGAATGGTCAGGAACAATGTAATAAAGGAAGGGAAGAAATATGGACGTTAAAGATTTTGAGATTCATCATTCGGAGATTATCCCCGATTTGGTATGGTTTAGAACCAAGAAGTTCTCTGATTTAAGAGGCTCCCTGTTCACCACTTTCCACAAGGAAGTGATGGAGAATTACATCCCTAAGGATTTGGAGTTCAAGCACGACAAGTTTGCACTTACTTTCCACAACTGCCTCCGTGGTATTCATGGAGATACCAAGACATGGAAGCTGGTTACCTGCGTATATGGTGAGATTTGCCAAGTAGCAGTTGACCTGCGCCCGGGTTCACCAACATACGGAAAGTGGGAGAAGTTTATCATCAATCAGGATAATCAGGTGTCTGTACTCCTTCCTCCCGGATTTGGCAATTCATTCCTGGTGCTGAGTGAAGCTGCCATGTACCACTACAAGCTGGCTTACATTGGTGATTATGTGGATGCAGCAGACCAGTTCTCAGTCCGTTGGGACGATCCTAAACTTGGTATTGACTGGCCTGTTAAGAATCCTACGCTTTCAGAGAGAGACAAATGCTTAGATAATTTAAAATAATACAGATATGCAGAGAATTGAACACGATGGTTATCTGGTAGCCATCATTTACCGTGATGAAGACTGGGTGGAAGGTTTGAACTTTGTCACCCCTAACGAGATGTTTGTCCAAGTTGGTTCCTGGTGGTACAAGAAAGGTCGCAAGCTGGCCTCTCACATTCATAACGATTTTGAGCGTAGCGCCATGCGTACACAGGAGATGACCTATGTAAAGAAAGGCTCTATGCGTGTACTTCTGTTTGATGAGCAGAAGAACTACATTGGTGACTTTATTCTGAAAGAGGGCGACCTGGCTGTGTATGCATACGGTGGTCATGGCTATGAGATTCTTGAGGATGACACCAAGATTATTGAAGCCAAGAACGGACCGTTTGTGGACGTTGAGACTGACAAAACCAAATTTGAAGATCATTGCTAAACATTTAAACAAACAATACAATGGAAGAAAGATTTATCCCCCAGATGGAGCCTTGGTTCGACGAGAAAGAGAAGCAGGCCATCAATGAATATATGGAAGAAGGCGGTTGGCTTACCGAGTTCAAGCGTACCGCCAAGTTTGAGCAGATGATTGCTGAGTACACCGGTGCAAAGTACTGTGTGGTGGTCAACAATGGTACTATTAGTCTGACCCTGGCAGCCATGGCTTGTGGCATTGAGGCTGGTGATGAGGTGATTGTTCCTAACTTCACTATGATTGCTACGCCTAACTCTGTGAAGATGTTTGGTGCAAAGCCTGTGTTTGTGGACGTAGAGCCTGAAACTCTTTGCTTGGATATTGAGAAGGTAAAAGAGGCTATTACTCCCAAGACCAAGGCCATTATGTTTGTAAATGCAAACGGTCGTTATCCTAAGGCTGGTATTGATGCATTCGTGAAGCTTTGCAAGGAGAAGAACGTAGTTCTGATTGAGGACTCTGCTCAGAGCCTTGGTTCACGTTATCCAGATGGCCGACATCAGGGTACTGTTGGTGCAGTAGGTAGTTTCTCCTTCTCTGCTCCTAAAATTATCACAACCGGTCAGGGTGGTGCTCTTATCACCAACGATGATGATGTCATCTATCGTTTGAAGAGACTGAAGGACTTTGGCCGTTCTGGTGGTGGTAATGATGTTCACGATAGCATTGGTTTCAACTTCAAGTTTACCGAACTCCAGGCTTGCATTGGTTTGGTGCAGATGGAGAAACTGGCTTGGCGTGTTGAGCGTAAGAAAGAGATCCTGAAACTCTATCAGAAGGAACTGGCAGATTGCCCCAACGTGAAGTTCTTTGAACAGGATCTGACTTGTACTACACCTTGGTTCATTGATGTACTTGCTGATAATAAGCTGGAACTTCAGGCTTATTTGAAGGAGCATGGTGTTGGCACTCGTGTAATGTATCCGCCTATCAACCAGCAGGTGGCTTATAAGAACATCTATGGCGAGCCTGATAAGAGCAAGTTCCCTGTTAGCAATCTGGTTGGAGAGAAAGGCCTTTGGCTGCCTTCTGCCGGTCAGTTGACGGATGAGGAGATTATTTCTATCTGTGGAAAAATCAAGGCTTTCTATTCCAAATAGCATGAACGTACTATACATACATCAGTATTTTACAACCCCTGATGAACCTGGAGGGACAAGGTCATATTGGATTGCAAAAGAATTAGTTAAGAGAGGTCATCAAGTAACAATGATAACTTCAACAAATAGTTATCATCAAGAAGAACAGCGAATAGATATTGATGGAATAAATGTTTTTTACATTAAGAATCCGGGATATAACAATTATATGTCCCCCATAAAAAAAGTCTATTCATTTGTTGCCTTTATTCGGAATGCCATAAAAGCAGGTTCAAAGGAAAAGAATATAGATATTGTTTACGCTACTTCAACTCCATTAACGATAGGTGCAATAGCCTTGCGCTTGAAAGCACGAAAAAAATGGAAGTATGTATTTGAAGTACGTGACCTTTGGCCGGAATTCCCCATAGAGATAGGAGCTATCAAGAATAAGCTTGCCATCAAACTTTTGCGAAAGTTTGAGAAACGGATCTACGACAAGGCAGAACACGTTGTGGCACTCTCACCCGGAATGAAGGAGGGTGTAATGAAGGCCGGTACTCCCGAAGAGAAAGTGTCGATGATACCGAATATGGCCAAACCGGATAAGTTCTTCCCTCACGAGAAGAATATGGAAGTGGCAAAACAGTTTGGCATTGATACGGACAAGTTCAACGTGATTCACTTCGGTTCCATGGGACGTGCCAATGGATTGCAATACATCATAGAGGCCGCGAAGTGTTTGCTTGACAAGGGAGATGATAGCGTCCGTTTTGTGTTTATGGGAAGTGGAGCTACCGAGCCGGTTATTAAAAAACTATCTGAGGATTATGGATTGAAGAATGTTCAGTTCCTTGGGAGCCACAAAATGGACGTAGTGGCTGAAGTGGTGAACCTATGCGATGCCAGCATCACGACTTTCCTAAATCTTCCGGTATTGAAGACAAATTCACCAAACAAACTTTTTGACTCATTATCAGCTGGTATTCCCATTATTGTAAACTCTGCTGGTTGGACAAAGGATATGGTGGAGCAGGAGCATTGTGGTTTCTACTGTGACCCTGAAAAACCAACAGAATTGGCTGAGAAACTGCTGTTCTTTAAAGATGACATGGAGACTTTGGAACTGTGGCGGAAGAATGCCCGCCGCTTATCAGTAGAGGTATATGATAAGGATATTCTCTCAGCACAGGTTGCTAACGTGTTAGAGAAATATGGAAGGAAGTAATTGAAGCGATATGTACAAGCATTTCTTTAAACGGGTTTTTGGCTTTCTTATAGCTTTGGTGGCTCTGTTATTGATTGGCTGGTTTTTGCTTATTGTTGCCATTTGGCTTCATTTTGCCAATAAGGGAGCAGGTGCGTTCTTTACTCAAGACAGACCGGGTAAGGATGGCAAGATTTTTAAGGTTATCAAGTTCAAAACCATGACAGATGAGCGGGATGAGAATGGAGTGTTGTTGCCAGATGCGCAGAGATTGACCAAGGTCGGACGTTTCGTGAGATCTTTATCTATTGATGAATTGCCCCAACTGTTTAATGTGATTAAAGGTGACATGGCTTTGGTAGGTCCAAGACCCCTTGTCCCAGTCTATCTTTTTGTTTTTGATGATTTTCAAAAGCGCAGGCACGAGGTGCGACCAGGAATTACAGGCTGGGCTCAGGTACATGGTAGAAATCATCTTAAACTCAGTAAGAAATTTGGGTATGATGTTTGGTATGTGGATCATTGTTCACTTTGGCTGGACATCAAGATTATTTGGATGACAGTAGTTAATGTACTCAAACGTTCAGATATAGGTGAAGGAGCTGAAGATATGAAGGATATTGATGATTTAAATATTGAAAACAGAATAAGAGAATATTTGTATAAGAATGGCTCAGTATGATAGAATACGGCTCTGATTTTCATCACATAGAATCCTATAACTCGAAGCGCGCACATCTGACGGATGTATTTAAGAACGCCACATTGTTAGCTGATGGCCGACAGTGTATTGTAGTGCTCATCCGTCAGAATGGGTGGCGTAGAATATGGGTGCCTGACTACTTTTGCTATGAGGTAATAGAAACTATCCAAAAGCAGACAGGCATAGAAGTGGTGTTTTATGCAGACAATCCTCTTAAAGAAGGTAAGGTAGTGAACTTGCCTTTTGAAAAAGGTGACGTGTTGTTGAGGATGAACTTCTTCGGATTAAGAGACTTTCGAAGTAACGAAACTATTCCTGTCCCGGTGATTGAGGATCATTCACATGACCCTTTCGGGCATTGGGCTTTGTATAGCGATGCAGATTGGTGTATTTCTTCCCTTCGAAAATCATTGCCATTACCGGAGGGAGGTATGATTTGGTCGCCCAATGGGCATGAGCTGCCGGAAGTGCCTCATTCAACAGTTGAAAATGAGATGGTAGCAGCAACTCGTTGGGAAGGAATGGAGATGAAGTCCAAATACCTTGCGGGCGAAGATGTTATAAAAGAAGAGTTTAGAAAGAAATTTGTGGAAACCGAAGAATGGTTTGATGATGCAGAACCTGTTGCTATTGATAAGAGGAGCAGGGATTATATTACCAAGCAATTTGACTTGAATTTATGGCTTGGTGCAAAACGACGGAACTGGACTCTCTTGAATGGGATTATCAATAAGGATAAGTGTGATGTGGTGGGAGCAGAACATGAATCGTGCACTATGTTCTCAATGGTGCTGTTATTTGAGAATAAAGAAAAACGTGATGCTTTGAGGAAACAACTGATAGCAGACTCCGTTTATCCAGCAATCTTATGGAATGTTCCGGAAACGGCATCTGCCGCATCAAGAGATTTCAGTGAGAGGATGCTTTCGGTGCACTGCGATGGGCGGTATTCGGAAGAAGATGTGAAGCAGTTGGCAGAAATACTGAATAAAGGTTTGGAATAACAATGATAAGATTATTTGGCTTGTCCCAGTCGGAAGAATGGGATGCTATAGTACGCTCTTTTTCAGAGTGGGATGTTTATTACCTTAGCGGGTATGTCAAAGCTTTTATGATACATGGTGATGGCGAACCTCATCTGCTTTATTACGAAGCAGAAGGACTGAAAGCCATCTACGTGTATATGAAGAGGGAAACCGCTATAGACGGTTTTTACGACAGTGTGACGCCGTATGGTTATGGAGGGGTTCTGTTTGAAGGTAATGCCTCAGAAGATAACAAGCAGGCTTTCTGGAAAGAGTATCTTGCCATGATGGAGCAGGAGCATATAGTAGATAACTTTGTTCGCTACCATCCCGTTCTCGTCAATGCAGTTCCAATGAAGAGTATTTCCAAAGTGATTGACCTTGGAAAAACAATTGCAATGGATATTTCATCCCCGGAGACTATTTGGGATAACATCCACAGCAAGAACCGTAATATGATCCGCAAAGCGGAAAAAAACGGCATTGTGATAGAACACGGTAAGGGTATTGACTTGTTTGAGAAGTTCATCGACATTTACAATGCAACGATGCAAAAAGACAATGCTGAAGAGTATTATTACTTTAAACTACCGTTCTATGATTCCATCCACAAAGACCTGAATGACAATTATGAAATCTTCTATGCGAAACTGGATGACAAGATTATTGCCATGTCAATCATGATCTTTGCAAATGGAAGATTGAATTATCATTTAAGCGGGTCTGTCATAGAGTACCGCAATTTGGCCCCTTCGAATTTGTTGTTATACAAGGCAGCTCTTTGGGGGTGCGAACAGGGGTTGAAGACCTTCCATCTTGGCGGTGGTGTAGGCTCTGGTGAAGATAACCTTTATAAATTTAAGGCAGCTTTTAATAAAGTATCTGACTATCAGTTTTCGATAGGGAAACAGATATTTGACCAGACGAAATATGATGAACTAGTGAAGATTCGCAGAGAGTCCGATCCCGCATTTGATGAAACGTCGCGGTTCTTCCCGCTGTATCGTGCATAATTAAAATACTGAAAAATATGGAAACAGTAACATTCCGCGATTTTGAATTACGAGATTTAGATTTCATTCACAAGTGTAAGACAGATGCAGAACTGAATAAAATGATTGTTGGTAATTGGAAACCTTTTACAAGAGAGCAATCAAAAGCTTGGCTTGAGGGCTGTATACGTGCTGACAATCCTGCTTATAAGTTTTGGGCTGTTGCCACGAATGATGAAGAACAAAGAATTGTAGGATGGACTAGTTTGTCCAATATAGATACTATTAATTCAAGTGCTTTTTTTCATGGTATTGTTATAGGAGACCCAAAATATAGAAACGGCTTCCCTTGGATAGAGATCCAACAGTTTGTGGTGAATTATGCATTTCAAGTATTAAAATTAAACCGTCTGGAATTTTCTTGCTTAGCTGAGCACCCGACAAGCATGTATATCGGCCCAGTAATGTTTTTTGAGCAAGAAGGGTTGTTTAGACAAGCTATATATAAAAACAATCGATATTATGATGTCGCTTATTTTGGTTTGTTAAAAAATGATTATTTTGAACATTATCAGCGTGGTGACTATGATTTTATGTCAATTGTTGCCCGCTATGCAGAAATAAGAAAGGATAAGAAATGCAAACGCTAGCTCAATTAAAGAAGAGTCTTAAAAATGATTTGACTGGATTGCCAACAGTGAAACTATCAATTGTTGGTGACACAGCCACACAACTACTATGCACAGCTATCCGTGGAACTGGTGCTATTCGTGGATATAACATTGACCTGTTCGAAGCAGAGTACAACCAGGTGGAACGCCAATTTATGGATCCTACCAGTGACTTGTATCAGTTTGATGCAGACTTCATTGTGGTGTTCCAAAGTACCCATAAACTGGGTGAACATCACAGTATGCTGCCTCAAGAACAGCAGGCAATGCTTGCAGATGAACGTCTCCAGTTTGTTACTACCATCTGTACTAACCCCACACTGGCCAGCAAGAAGATTATCTACTTCAACTACCCGGAGATCGAGGATACGGTGTATGGCAGCTACGCCAATAAAGTAGAAAGCAGTTTCACCTTCCAGATGCGAAAGCTGAACTATGAGTTGATGAAACTGTCAGAACAGTTTCCCAACCTGTTCATCTGTGACATTGCCGGCCTTCAGAACAAACTGGGGCGTGACCAGATGTTTGCTGCCAATGTCTATACCAGCACAGAAATGGTGTTGAGTATTGATGCGCTACCATACATTGCCAGCCGTGTAATGGATATTGTTTGTGCTATCAAAGGCCAATTCAAGAAATGCTTGATTCTTGACCTTGACAATACAGTTTGGGGTGGTGTGATAGGTGATGACGGATTAGAGGGCATCCAGCTTGGGCATGGATTAGGTATTGGAAAAGCCTTTACCGAATTCCAGATGTGGGTGAAGAAACTCAAACAGAGGGGTATCATCATTTGTGTTGCTTCAAAGAACAACGAAGAGACAGCAAAGGAACCTTTTGAAAAACATCCCGATATGGTGCTGAAGTTGGATGATATTGCTGTGTTCCAAGCCAACTGGGAAACCAAGGTGGATAATATCCGTACTATCCAACAAATCTTGAATATTGGTTTTGATAGTATGGTGTTCTTGGATGATAATCCTTTTGAACGCAATATGGTGAGGGAGAATATACCCGCCATTACAGTCCCCGAATTGCCAGAGGATCCTGCTGAATACTTGGAGTATCTGTACTCACTAAATCTATTCGAGACGGCCAGTTACAGCAATCTGGATAAAGACCGTACAAAGCAGTATCAGGTAGAGGCACAACGTGTATCTCTGAGCAAGACTTTTACCAATGAGGCTGACTTTTTGAAGTCCCTCAATATGGTATCAGTAGTTAGCGGGTTTACCAAGTTCAATACGCCCCGTGTGGCACAGCTCAGCCAGCGAAGTAACCAGTTTAACCTGCGTACTGTTCGTTATACTGTTGCTGATATTGAGGCCTTGGCAAACGATCCCAATGTGATTGATTTGAGTTTCACCTTGGAGGATAAGTTTGGCGACAATGGCTTGATTGCTGTGGTCATTATGAAACCATTGGACAAAGAGACCTTGTTTGTTGACACCTGGTTCATGAGTTGCCGTGTGCTCAAACGAGGCATGGAAAACTTTACTTTAAACACGATGGTGGAAAAAGCCAAGGAAGCAGGGTATAAGAAGATTATAGGCGAGTATTTGCCTACACCAAAGAACAAAATGGTGGAGCTGCATTATCCGAACCTTGGATTTGAGAGAGTGGAGGGAGCAGAGACAGCACAGTTTGAATTAGATGTAGAAGCATATAAGACTAAAGAATGTTATATTGTAAAGAAATAATAATCATTTAAATTTTAAGAAAATGGATAAAAATCAGTTTTTGGCGGATGTTCAAGAGATTTTTCGCGACGTGTTAGACAACGAAGACATTGTTATCACAAACGAGACAGTAGCAGATGATATTGAAGAATGGGATTCTCTCTCCCATATTCAATTGATTGTGGCTATAGAAAAGCATTTCCATATTAAATTCAATTCAAAGGAATTGATGGGATGGAAAACAGTTGGGGATATGATCGATTGTATTAGCACAAAATAACAAGAAATGTTTCATCTTAAAGATTTTGACCGAGAATATAGCCATGTCTTTGTGGTGAACGAGACTGTTTATGAATCTTTTCAGAAGGGCACAGGTGACTACAACCCTTTGCATTGCGACGACAGTTTTGCGAAAGGAAAAGGTTTTCCACAATGTGTGATGTATGGCAACATTCTTAATGGTTTTCTATCCTATTTCATTGGGATGATGCTGCCAACCCAGGATGTTATTATTCATTCACAGGATATTGCCTTCAAGAATCCCGTGTTTATGAATGATGAACTCCAATTCACTGCAAAAGTTGAAGATATTTCTGAAGCAGTGAATACAGTCGTTTTTAAATATTTCTTTAGAAACGCTGCGAATAAGGTTGTAGCTAAAGGTCATATTCAGATAGGACTAATATGAGTTTAGACGTAATCTGTAAAGATATCCGTATAGGAATAATAGAACGGTCATTTACAGCCGGTAAGAATTCTGCTCATGTGGGTGGAAGTCTTTCTTCGGTAGAGATTATGACGGTCTTGTTCCATCAAGTTTTAAAAAGGAGCCAAGAAGATTTCGATAATCGTGACCGATTCATCTTAAGTAAAGGTCATGCTTCCCTTGCATTGTATTGTACACTGGAATCAGCGGGATTGCTGACTAAGGAAGAGGTCGACACCTTTGAGCAAAATGGTAGTCATTATACGGCTCACGCTAAGAAGGATGTGTTAAGAGGTATTGAATTTTCTGGAGGAAGCCTTGGATTGGGAATGTCATACGCTGTAGGAGTAGCTGAGGCTTTAAAGGAGAAGGGAAGTCCAGCTCGCGTGTTTGTGCTTTTGGGTGATGGAGAGTGCAATGAAGGCATCATCTGGGAGTCATTGATGTTTGCCAAACATCGTTCTTTGGACAACTTGACCGTTATTGTGGATCACAATCATCTTCAGGCAGACGGGCCCATTGAGACGGTTTTGGATACAAAGGATATTGCAGCCAAGTTCACAGCCTTTGGCTACAATACACAAACAGTGGATGGACACATTACAACCGAGTTAAAGGCGGCTTTCGATAATCTTATGGAAGGGACACCAAACGCTATCATCGCTGAGACCGTCAAAGGGAAAGGTGTGTCTTTTATGGAGAATAAGACAAACTGGCATTTTGCCTCTTTACCTGAAAGCAAGTATAAAAAAGCAATGTCAGAATTAACAGCGTAACATGGAAAAGCTTGATTTGAAATCTTACGAGGGGCTTGGACAGGCAGGAGCCGTGTTTAGTATGCATCTGCCAGACATTATAGAGAACTATCCGTCATTGAGAATCCTGACAGCGGATATGTCTTATATCGCTAAGCTGGAGCGTTTTAAAGCCTTATACCCCGACCAGTTTATCAACGTGGGTATTGCAGAGCAGAACCTGTTAGGTGTATGCGCAGGATTATCCTCAGAAGGCTTTAAATGCGTTGCACTGGCACAAGCCACTTTCATTAGTATGCGTTGCTTTGAACAAGTACGTCAATATATGAGTTATATGGGTTATCCCATAATTCTCATTGGACTTGCAGGAGGCTTCCAACTTCAGTTTATGGGAAACACTCATTATGCACTGGAGGACTTGGCGTTGATGCGCAGTATTCCTGGCTTAGTAGTTATGTCACCTGCTGATGCCGGTGAAGCCGTAAAGTGTTTCCAGGAAGCATTGAAAATAGATAAGCCTATATATATACGCTTTACAGGAGATGCGACCAATCTTGTCTATGAAGATGATTACGACTTTGATTACAAGAAATCAGTATGCTTGAAGGACGGTAAAGATATAACAGTTTTTGCTACAGGCTCGATGGTGAGTTATGCTTTGAAAGCCGCACAATTAGTTGAAGAAAACAACAGGGCTTCTGTTAAAGTGGTGAACATGCATACTATTTCCCCATTGGATATAGAAGCGATTAATAATGCACAATCTTCAAACCTCCTGATTTCAGTTGAAGAGCATCACATTAACGGCGGTCTAGGTTCTGCAATATCTGATGTAATAGCAAGTAAGAGCAATACACCTCCGCTTTTGAAGTTGGGAATAGGAATGAACTATTCTGAAGTGGGGGATTATGAGTATCTCTTGAAACAGCATAGATTGACTCCGGAAATGATAGCTGATGATATAATAAGAAGATATATACAATTATGAAGACGGCATTAATAACTGGTTCTAATCGTGGTCTAGGACTGACTTTATTGAAACGCTTTGCTGAAGATGGGTATGATGTCATTGCACATACAAGGTTGTTTTCGAAGGAGTGGGATGCGGTCTGTCGAGAATTAGAGAAACAGTATAGTATTAAAGTATATAATATATACTTTGATCTGAATAGAAAAGAAGATGTAGAGAAAGGAATGCAAGAAATTCAAGATATGGATATTCCGATAGACGTTTTAGTAAATAACGCAGGCGTAAACGCATCAACTAAGCCATTGATGTATATAACGTATGATGATTTGACTACCACATTTATGGTAAACTATTTTTCCCTTACAATGATAACAAAAGAGATAGCTTCCATTATGATGCGAGGATCAGGAGGAAGCATTATTAATATAAGTTCATGTATGGGAGGCGGTCATCAACCTGGTGGGACTTGTTATGATGCCAGCAAAGCTGCTGTTAATCAGTTTACCAGAACTGCAGCTCAAGAATTCGCTCCATTTGGAATCCGTGTCAATGCGGTGGCTTGTGGTGTAATGAATGCCGGAATGTCGTCAAATCTTAGTGAAAAATCTTTCCAAAAATTAGTAAAAGCTTCGGCTTTAAAAAGACCAGCAGAAACAGATGAGATTGCAAACGTGGTTCTATTTCTTGCTTCCGAAAAGGCATCATATATTACTGGTTCAGTTATTAACGTAGAGGGGGGGGCAATTCTTTGATCTATGAATGAAATGAAAGATAACGTGATTGGCCAGAATGTGCGAACTTATCGCAATGTAACTATTAGGGAAAGTGTAATTGGTGACAATGTATTAATCGGGGATGACACCTTTATCACGGGTAGTAAAATTAGGAATAATGCATACATCGTTCAACGAAATATGATTTTTAACAGTGAGATAGGTGAATTTACTTCAACTGGTTGGAATGATGTTATCAGAAATGCAAGGATTGGGAAATACTGTTCGTTAGCATGGAATGTTACTGTAGGAGGGGCTGAACATTTTAAGCAGAGATTGACCACTTCTTTCTTTCCATTTGATAAAGCGTATGGTGTTATAGAAGACACGGAACAGTCTGAAATAGAAAGAACTTATTCTAAGCCTCTAATAATTGGGAATGATGTTTGGATTGCCGCTGGCGTTCAGATTATGCGAGGCGTTTCAATAGGTGATGGCGCCATCTTAGGAGGAGGGGGCATTTTTACAAAGGACGTTCCTCCGTACGAGATATGGGCCGGAGTACCTGCCAGAAAAATAGGGCAGCGGTTTTCCGATGAAATAATTGGTGAATTAATGGCGCTTCAATGGTGGGATTTCCCTTTGTCCGTAATACAAAGTAATATCGCTCTTTTTAAGAAGAATATTGATATTGAAGCGATTAAAGAGATAAAATCCGCATTTGCACCTTATAAAAAAATGTATAGTAAAACAGATATAACAATAAAGCAAGAACATGGCAAATAATAGAATATATTTATGCCTGGCTCACATGAGTGATGCTGGTCTGGAACAGAAGTACATTAAAGAAGCTTTTGATACCAATTGGGTAGTTCCCCTTGGGCCTAATGTGAATGGTTTTGAGAAAGACCTCGAAGAATTCGTTGGACAAAATAAGAGGGTTGTTGCACTCTCTGCCGGAACAGCTGCTGTGCATCTGGGTCTTCTTGCCTGTGGTGTTGGCCCGGGTGATGAGGTTTGTGTGCAGAGTTTTACTTTCTGTGCGTCAAGTCATCCTATCACTTACCTTGGGGCCACTCCTGTGTTCATCGATTCCGAGAAAGATACTTGGAATATGGATCCTGAACTGTTAGAAGAGGCCATTAAGGATAGGATTGCTAAGACGGGAAAGAAACCGAAGGCTATTGTGCCGGTGGCTCTCTATGGTATGCCATACAAGATTGATCGTATTATGGAAATTGCCAATAAGTATGACATTCCCGTAGTGGAGGATGCTGCTGAAGGCTTTGGCTCGCGGTTCAATGGTCAGGTTTTGGGTACGTTTGGCAAGTACGGTGTACTCTCATTTAATGGCAATAAGATGATTACCACCTCTGGTGGTGGCGCGTTGATTACTGCCAACGAAGACGAATGGCGCGAGATTATGATGTATGCTACACAGTATCGTGAGAGCTATCCCTACTATCAGCACGAGAAGATAGGGTATAACTACCGCATGAGTAACATATGTGCTGGTATTGGCCGTGGACAAATGACCGTTGCCAACGACCATATTGCGCACCATAAGCATGTGCAGAAGCTCTATGAAGAACTGTTGAAGGATGTTCCTGGTATCAACGTCCACTCACAACCTGCAACGGGTGAGTATGATAGTAACTACTGGCTTTGCGCCATTTCACTTGATCCTGATTTGAAAATTAAGGGACAGGAAAATGCTTACAAGACCATTGTTCAGGGAGCTGTAGGAGGTGCCGCTGGCGTTATCCATGTGGCTGATAGTGCAACCACTGATTGCCAACCTAATGACAATGTGGAGGCGCTTCGCGTATTTATGGATCAGGCCGGTATAGAGGCTCGTCCGGTATGGAAACCTATGCATAAGCAGCCTGTATATAAGAATGCTCCTGCATACGTGAATGGTGTATCAGAGACCGTATTCAAGGTGGGTATGTGCTTGCCTGCTGGTCCTTATGTAAAGGATGATGATGTAAAGTATATTGTTGAGACAATAAAGAATGCCATCGTTAAATAAGAAAACTGAACAAGTATTCTTTGAACTGCTTAGAGCTGGGCTTTGGGAAAAGGATGTCCGGCTCTCAGGTTCTGATGCTATCGACTTCAATGCCATTTATTCATTGGCAGAGGAGCAATCGGTGGTGGGACTGATAGCTGCAGGGCTTGAGCATGTTGTTGACACAAGGCCCCCGAAGGAAGAAGTTCTACAATTCGTGGGTACAGCTTTGCAGTTAGAGCAGCGGAATCTGGCGATGAATCAATTCATCGGGGACATCGTTGGAAAGATGCGAAAAATGGGCATCTACACGCTGATAGTGAAGGGACAAGGAGTGGCGCAATGTTACGAAAGACCATTGTGGAGGGCTTGTGGTGATGTGGACTTCCTGATGAGTGAGGAAAACTTTCTTGATGCAAGGGAGTACTTAAGACCATTGGTGGCAAACGGCTTCGACCCTTCGGGTGAAGAGGCTAGAAATATCAGTGCTCAATTGCCGCCATGGGATATAGAATTGCATACAAATCAGTATATTGGGCTTTCGAAGCGTATTGACAAAGGTATTGAAGCAGTTCAGAGGAGTGTGTTTTTTGAAGGCCGCGTGAGAAATTGGATGAATGACAAAACCCAGATATTCATTCCATCAGCAGACAATGATGCCATCTTTATCTTCACGCACTTCCTAAAGCATTTCTATAAAGGTGGCCTTGGATTGAGACAGATTTGTGACTGGTGCAGGCTTTTATGGAAACACCAAGATAAAATTGATAGACAACTTTTAGAGAGCAGACTCAAGAAGATGGGGCTTATGAGCGAATGGATAGCTTTTGCTGCATACGCTGTGGACTTTCTAGGGATGCCGGTTGAGTCGATGCCTTTGTATTCTGATGCCGGAAAATGGTCTCGGAAAGCACGAAGGATTAATGCCTTCGTGATGAAAGTGGGGAATATGGGGCACAGTCGTGACAATAGTTTCTATGGAAGCAAATCTTTCTTGGTACGAAAGGCGGGTTCTTTTGGACGGAGAATAGGCGACTTGATCTCACATGCGACGATATTCCCTTTGGACTCTGTAAGGTTCCTACCACGGATAGTCTTTAATGGTTTGCGCTCTGCAGCAAAAGGAGTTGGATGAGATGGTAATAGATAAGGAGTTACTTGACAAGGTTAGCGAACAGGCGAAAAGCTCACCTCGATTAAGGATGAACTACAATTTTCATCAGAGCCTTGAAGATAAGTGTCACAGGATGCTGAATGCTGTTGAACCAGGAACGGTTGTTCCTATTCATAGACATCCGACAAAAGACGAGTCCTTTGTCGTTCTTAGAGGCAAGGTTCGTTCAACTACGTACAGTGATAATGGTTCTGTTATAGAGAGTGTCGTTCTCAGTCCGGAGGATGGGATATATGGTGTTGATATACCTAAAGGGGTATTTCATAAACTTGAGAGCTTGGAGCCCGGAAGTGTGGTGTTTGAATGCAAGGAGGGCCCGTTTGTTCCGCATGAAATAGATGGTATCTTAGAATTATCAACGAAATGAAGAAAGTGTTGAGCGCTATTTGGCAGTTTTGCAGTTATGTGTTCTGGCCACAATGGGGCAGTAAGAAAAAAGAGGTCTGTGATGGTAATCAATGATGTTCTTTTGGACAGACTGACGAGTCAAGCGAAAGTGTCGGCTCGTCTTCGAATGAATTTGGATCTTCGCAATGGGCCGGATGATCAGTCTCAGAGATTGATTATGGCGATTGAGCCAGGGAGTGTAGTCCCCATACATCGGCATCGCCATTCATCTGAAACGGTGGTATGTCTTCGCGGCCGATTGGTTGAGGAGTTCTACGATGACCTGGAGCGGATGTGTACGGATGCTATTGAGTTGAGGCTGGGTGGGCCTGTTGAGGCTCTCAGCATTCCGGAGGGTCAGTAGCACACGGTTCGTGCTCTTGAATCCGGCACCGTTTTTTTTGAATGTAAAGATGGCAAGTATGAACCATTAGAAGAGGGAGATATCCTGAGATAATGTTTGTTTAAAAATGAAGGGGATTGTTCTCGCCGGGGGATCCGGCACCAGATTGTATCCGATTACAAAGGGAGTGAGCAAGCAGCTGCTCCCGATTTATGATAAGCCGATGATTTATTACCCCATCAGCGCGCTGATGCTGGCTGGGATTCGGGACATATTGATCATTTCGACGCCCTACGACCTGCTGGGGTTCCGGCGGCTGCTGGGGGATGGCTCCGATTATGGGGTCCGTTTTTCATATGCCGAGCAGCCGAGCCCGGACGGGCTGGCGCAGGCATTCATCATCGGCGCGGAGTTTATCGGGGACGACAGTGTGTGCATGGTCCTGGGCGACAACCTCTTTTATGGCAATGGGTTCACGCCCATGCTGCAGGCGGCGGTGCGCGATGCGGAGGAGAATGGCAAGGCGACTGTTTTCGGCTACCAGGTGTCGAATCCGGAGCGCTACGGGGTGGCGGAGATTGATGACGCGGGCAACTGCATCAGCATTGAGGAGAAGCCCTCCTCTCCGAAGAGTAACTATGCCATTGTGGGGCTCTATTTCTATCCCAACAAGGTCGTCGATATCGCCCGACGCATCAAGCCGTCGGCAAGGGGAGAGCTGGAGATCACGACGGTAAACCAGGAGTTCCTGAAAGATGGCGAGCTGAAGGTCCAGGTTTTCGGCCGGGGTTTTGCCTGGCTGGACACCGGCACGCACGACAGCCTAAGCGAGGCCTCCAACTACGTTGAGGTCATTGAAAAGCGCCAAGGCCTCAAGATCGCCTGCCTCGAAGACATCGCCTTCCGCCGCGGCTGGATCACAGAATCCAAGCTCCGCGAGCTCGCCCGCCCGATGGAGAAGAACCAGTATGGCCAGTATCTCCTGAAGGTCATCGATGACGTAAAACGTAGTATTTGAGCCGCTTATGACTCAAGACCAACTCTGGCTAAAGAAATACCAGGAAGTGAAGGCCTTTATCGAAACCAATCACCGCAATCCTTCACGCTATAATCCAGAAGAGCGGGGGAAGTACTGTAATTGGATCAAACACAACAAAAAACTCCTCAATGCCGGTGAGATGAAAGAAGATAGAGTGGCTTTGTTTGAAAACCTGCTTGAGATGGGGGAGAAGTATAGGAGGGTGAATCAATACGAATAGTGGGAAATTGCTTGTTTTTGAGCCTGGTTGTGCGAGTTGAATATTGTTGGTGTTTTTGAGGATTTGTTTCGTTTTTTTGAGTATGGAATGGGTAGGGTTTTTCGGATGGAAGGTTGAGGATCGAAAGGAAAAACTGAGTCTTTTACCTAGGTTGTGCGAGTGACGTATTCATTGCTTTATTTGTGATTTATGCCTTATACTGTTAATAGATGCTTTGAGGTGTTTCGCCAGGAGGAGGTGGATTTGGTGCCCGAGCAGGTAAAGACTGCCCGGGCTAGTCGTGATTTTGTATTGGACAATATTGCTCGGCTATCTGATGAGGGGAAGCTTCCTAATGTGTTGGGAGATTATTGCCTCAACTTCGGTTCATTCGCCAGGAATACAAAGATTCGGCCGCTGGATGACATCGATCTGATGATTTGTTATGATGGAAGCTGTGGGGTGTACGACACAATTAAGAAGAATGAACTGTATCAGATTCGGTTCGCAGACAATCATCCGTTCTTTGATGAACTTCGTAACGATGATGGAAGGACGCTGAATTCGAGGAAGGTTATCAATCAATTGATTGGGGCTTTGAGTGGGGTTGAAAAGTATTCGAAGGCAGAGTTACATCGACGCGGAGAAGCTGCAACACTCCAGTTGAGTTCATATCCTTGGAACTTCGATATTGTGCCATGCTTCTATACCAAAACCGGATTCTATCTGATTCCGGATGGGCAGGGGAATTGGAAGAACACAGATCCTCGCATAGACCGGACCCGTGTGGCAGAGATTAACCAGTACTACAATGGGAAAGCTTTGCCTCTCATCCGCTTGATGAAGTACTGGAAGAAAAAGGCATGGGCAGGAGATGAGGTGTCATCATATATGTTTGAGCAAATGGTTTTAAACGGTATCTCGGAAGGAAAGATTCAAGGGGATTCTTGGCAAGAACGTACAAAGAATGCCCTTGCTTACCTAAAGGATGCTATACGGCAGCCGGTATCGGACCCTAAGGGAATTCAGGGAGACTTGAACACGTTAGATACGGCTTCTCGGTTGGACCTTTCAAATACTGCGCAAATGGATTGGACGATGGCATTCCTGGCAATAACAAGCGAGACGTTAGGTAAAACCAATGATGCTATTGATGAATGGAAGTCGGTCTTTGGGGATGAGTTCCCGGACTATGGAGCATAGACATAGATACAAGTGTAATGAATAAGATTATAGAGCATCAGAATGACCAGAGTAATCTGGATAAACTCAGCGCCCAGCGAAACCTGTATAGTTCTGCAAAGCGTTGGAGGAATGTCCGTTATATGTGCTGTGTCTTTGTGATAGTGGTACTATCTGTGCTGAAATCTATCTGGAGTGACAGTTCTGCGTTGGCTATCATCTTGGCGCTGGCAATTTTCGTCTCCTTGATGCTTGGGCCAGTATTCAATCGCCAAATCAATAGGAGGAGGAACTTGGCTGCCCGTATTCAGCAGTTGTTGGATACGGAGTTATTCGACTTGCCGTGGGATGAATACCTTTGTGGCCGGAAACCAACAGCAGAAGAGATTTATGATTATAAGTCGAAAAAAATTCCGGAAAAACTGAAGGATTGGTATGATAAGGGTATCGGTGAAGTCCAGGACTTGAATACGGCCGTATTACTATGTCAGCGCGAGAATATGCGATACGATTCCCATATCCGTACCGCTTTTAGCAAATTGTGCAAATGGATTGCGTTAATCGTCTGTTTAGGAATTGTAGTTGCCGCCATCCTAATTTATAAAACAGACGTGCTCTCTGTTGTTATGTTCGGCTTGATACCCATCACGCCCATTGTTAGATGGATCCAGTCAGTCATAAATGAGGATGGCAAAGACAAGGACGTTCGGGATTCACTGGAATCGCTGGTCACCAAAGAGATGGAAAATGCTATGAAGGGGAAGCCGGCCCATGTGACGGAGTTGAAGCGCATCCAGAACTGGATGTTTATGCATCGCCGTGACGGATACCTGGTGCCCGACTGGTACTATAATTTGTGCCGCGAGAAGTCCGAAGACCGGGCTGCTTATAGCGTTCAGGATTTCCTGGAAAAATATCGGTCCGCCAAATAAAGAATACAGCCACCTTGCGGTGGCCGTGTGTGAGGAGCAGAATGATTTGCTTTTCCAGTTTCCCTTCACCGATTTCTGCTAACCCTTTGCAGACCTCGTGAATTGACCCAAGAGCACTATCCCAGTTTGTCCGCAGTTGCCCCCTTACTTCGGTTACCCCAGTGTCCACCCTGGTCATCACCCTGTTATTTAACGTCGCTACCCTCCATAGTCCGACCCTGCAAAGTTAACGCATCCCTATGATTTCTCCAAACCTTCGGAAGGTTGACCTGAGCCACAAGGGCCTCACCGACGTCCCTGAAGAGATTGCCGGAATGAAACAGCTACGAGTCCTGGACCTCTCCTACAACAACATTACCCGCATCCCAGACTACATATTCGCCCTGCCACACTTGCGCACCCTTGCCGTCGGCCATAACCAGCTTCGGTCCATTCCCTTCTCCATTTCCGGCTCCTCTATCCAAGATCTCATCGCAGACCATAACCAAATCGACTTCATCCTCCCCACAACCCTTACCTGATAGCAGCGGATTAAATGTACCCCCTGTAGCACTTTCAAATGTACCGGGTATATCAGAATCAAATGTACCGCCCATAGCGGAAACAAATGTACCGGGCGTATCACTTTGAAATGTACCACCCGTAGCAGAAATAAATGTACCCCCTGCCGGTATTAACCCGTGCCAGCCGCGGTTAGGCAGGAACTTCAGATAGGTTGCTTTAAGTTTGACAGATGTAACTTTGTGGTTAGAAGACAAATACCACAAAGATATGGCAAGCAGAAAAGCAACAATGACGGACATCAGAGTAATCATTCGAGAGTTCGTTCGAGGAACTTCCTTGAGGGAGATGGAGCGCAAGCTGCATATCAGCCGCACATCTCTTAGGGCTTACCGGGACCGTGCTGAGGCATCCGGGAAAGCCATGGTTGATCTTCTAAACCTGGAAGATGTAGAGTTGAACGCTATCATGGTCAAGGGTGACGGCCATCGCAGCCGCGATGCTGACAGGTACGCCTTCATGATGGAAAACGTGGAGGAGTACGCTCAGCAAATGAAGCGGAAGCACATGACCTATGACGTGCTGTATGCTGACTACCAGAAAGCCACGGACAATCCGTACGGATACACGCAGTTCAAGGCCATCATCCAGGAGTATGAGAAGAACCACGACTACAAGTACCACAACGTCTACGAGCCCGGTCGTGAAATGCAGTTTGACTTCGCAGGCGATGGGTTGTGGATAGTGGATCGGTCCACAGGAGAGGCAGTGTCAGCCATTGTCCTTGTATGTGTGCTTCCATACTCAATGCTCAGTTACGTTACGGCGTTGCCGAGTGCCAAGATGGAATATCTGTTCCAGGCTTTGTCCAAGGCCGTGGAATACTTTGGCGGCGTTGCTGAGATATCCAAGACAGACAACATGCGCCAATGGATCAAAAAAGCCAACAGGTACGAGCCTACGCTAAACGAGGCTGCCAGCCAATGGTGCCTTCACTACGGTACGGATCTGGACGAATGCCGCTCCAGAAAACCTCGTGATAAAGGGCCAGCGGAAAGCCTTGTTAATCAGGCATACAGGTACTACTATAGCCGCATCTGCCGGGAAACGTTCTTCTCCATCGAAGAACTCAATCGCAAACTGGACGAGTTGAATGACCTGTACAACAACCGTGACCGTAAGAATAAAACCTATAGCCGTCGGGAGCAGTTCGAAAAGGAAGAACTGCCATATCTGCTTCCTCTGCCTTCCTCCCGGTTCCTGTTCAAATACGAAAAAGAGATAATCATCAACACCACGTATCACTTCCAGGTGGATAAGATCCGCTTCTATAGCGTCCCTTATCAGTATGTCGGTAAAAAGGCCAAAGTTGTATACGATACCGAGACGGTTGAAGTCTGGGTAGACTTTGTCAGGATAGCCGCCCACAAGAGGCTATATACGGAAGGATACTCCACCATTGCGGAACATATGCCACCCAACCACCTGGCCTACTTGAAATCCAAAGATATCAATGCTGCGTACCTGTTGTCCAAGGCCAGTCAAATAGGGCCGAATACCCGGGCATCCATTGACTGCATCTTGAAATCTGCACTCTTTGTTCAGCAAGCCTACCGGGCCTGCCAGGGCGTTCTTAGACTAGCCGTTCAATATGGCGCAGACCGGTTAGAAGCAGCTTGTCAAAGAATCGAACCCAAGACCGCATCAACATACAAACGTATAGAGGCTATACTCAAGAGCAACCTTGATGAGCTTCCGTTAATGTCCTCGAATATGACACCGTACATCCCCGCCAATGACAATGTCCGTGGGGCATCCGAATATCAGTAACCAAAGCTGGCACGCATATGAATACAAACACATGAACACTCAAGAAACCATCCTCCAACTGGAAGATCTAAAACTCAAGGGCATGGCTGAATGCTATAAAGGGCTCCAGGCTTTGCCGGTAAACGAATGGCCCACATTGGACCTGTTCGTTGCCCGGCTGGCAGAAGCGGAGCGTCAATATCGCAATCGGCGCCGGACGGAGTTATACTTGAAAACAAGTAAACTCAGGTACAACACCGTTATGGAAGATGTCATCTGTTCTGATGAGCGTAACCTCTCTAAAGATATGCTCTTGAAGCTCGCTGACTGCAGCTTCATTGACAGGGCAGAGAACGTGTTGATTGACGGCAAGACCGGTTGCGGAAAGTCCTTCCTGGCTTGCGCTATTGGCCGTCAGGCATGCTTCCTGGGACACCGTGTTGAATACTTCTCAATGAACAAGTTCATCGAGCGCATCGCGCTCGCTAAACTTGACGGAAGTCTTCTGAAGGTGATCAATCACATCGAACGGAATGACCTCGTCATCTTTGATGACTTCGGACTTCAGCCGCTCGATAACAACTCGCGGCTGGCTTTGCTCCAGATACTGGAGGACTGCTACCAGCGAAAATCAGTCATCATCACATCGCAGTTACCTGTTGCCAAGTGGTATGACTACATCAATGAACCAACCCTGGCTGACGCCATTATGGATCGCCTCTGCGCTAACGCGCATCGGATAGAACTCAAAGGTGACTCCCTCAGGCGGAAAAACCAGAAAAAGAACTAACTTTGCAGAACCTTAGAGCAACCACATCTGAAGTGGTACATTTGAATCCGTCACAAACGGTACATTAGAAAACGCTCTGGAAGGTACATTCATTGCGCTATTGTCAAACCACCGTCTGTGCCAAGAATCCGGGACATAACATAACGCATAATTGTATAACTCCTCGCATCAACTGCAGCCCTCCGAATCGGCATTGTGGAGGCTCGTAGGGCATTTCTTCGAGGCAACGTTGTGCCCGCTGCGGGTTATACAATTAGTCGTTATGTTAAGTTCTCCGTAGTCTCTTCGAATCACCATCATCCGTTTGCCCCGCCCGGTCGTAGTCGGCGGCAGGAAGGAGTTTTGCTCCAGGGCCATCCCCGGCCCTGGCCCGTCGCAAAACTCCGCACTTTCGGGGACCCTCGCCCCAAAAGTGCAAGGCACGTATGCTGTCCGTGGCGTGCCAGGGTTTTTCCTCGCTTTCAGCCATATTCGCAGTGTGGGCATCCTGCCGCCTCCCGCAGCTCCGCTGCTGGGTCGCTCCGTCATCAAAAGCCGTGTGTCAGGCAAAGCCAGCCACACCGCTTTTGCTGCCTCCGCTCCTCGGTAAGCCTTCGGCTTGTTCAACCTGGCCGCTATTCCTCCAGGCACTGTGTCATTTTTGCTCTGCGGGCGGTCCTCGCGTGCGTTCCGCATCGCTGCGGTCCGTCCTCGGCAAAAACGCCACAGAGCCTTCCGGGCAGCCAGAGGGCGGCCCTATGGGCCGCTGGCGCAGCGTGTGTCCGCTCCGCTACTCTACGGGCCACACCCTGCGCCGGTGAGGACCGTCTGTGCAGGGCCTTCGGCCATTAGCGTTTATCCTTCGAATCAGCCTTGTCACGGGCCGTGCCGGCCCGGGCCCCGGAGGCCGTCTTCCTTACACACATGCTGGCGGTCTTTGCCGGGGTCTGGGAGCCTGAGGTCTCCCGTCCGTGGTCCCGTCAAAGCCCGTCAGAGGCTCACGCGCCAGACCGCCTCCGGGGTCACCCTCCGCTCCCGTTGGTCGCTCCGGGCCCTTGGTGGTTTAGAGACTCAAAGCCGGGAGCCCGCTTCAAGGTTGGTGGGGATCTGCTACGTTGGTGGTCCGCTCGACCGGCCCGCCCTTTGAGACTCTAAACCACCAAGGCCTACTTTTGAACTTACGCCCGGGCGGCAGTGGGCAGTGGAACGTCCTACCCGCTCGAGGGGACAGTATCCGGGATAAATATATATACCTTTTGGGCAGCGGCAGAGCCGCTGCTTTTTTTATGCTCGGTTGTGCGAAAAATAATAGTTAACTTACTGAAAATAAATTTGTTAATGTCGGAATAATTTCGTATCTTGTATACAGAAAGATATAAGAAATGGACGTTATGGACCAGAGTAAAAAAGAGAGATTGCGCCGGTTGTCTGAGTTGAATATGAGGTCGCTGGGGGTGACTTCGTTTGAGGCTCTGGAGGCTGGTGCCGGGGTGTCGGTGACACGGGAGTTGGTGCGGGCTATCCGTGAGCAGAAGAGTATGATTTGTCGCAGGCAGGAGGTGACCGGTCGGGCCGGTCATAACGGGAGGGCCTGGACGTGGAAATATAGAAACCTTTAATTGTGTGAGCTATGAAACAGTGTAGAATTCAAAAGACGTTCAAGATGCAGGAGAGTGAGT
>Ga0129306_1000715_pt1 | contig 47463 bp, 35 predicted proteins | sample P827metagenome_FD_94438 | JGI IMG/M metagenome (GOLD analysis project Ga0129306, IMG submission 94438) | Capybara group fecal microbial communities from Wisconsin, USA - P827 metagenome | ecosystem: Host-associated > Mammals > Digestive system > Large intestine > Fecal | place: USA: Wisconsin... | reverse complement strand
TGTTCTCTTACCATTTCTACACTGAAGCATGTAAAGCTTCTTATTCTCAACTGTGAATTCCATATCCTGCATATCATGGTAGTGATTCTCAAGTGTATCACAAACCTTAAGGAACTCAGCGTAAGCATCTGGGAACTCCTGCTCCATCTGAGCGATTGGCATAGGTGTACGAACACCAGCAACAACGTCCTCGCCCTGAGCGTTGATAAGGAACTCACCCATAAGCTTATTCTCACCAGTAGCTGGGTCACGAGTAAATGCAACACCAGTACCAGACTCATTATTAAGGTTACCAAATACCATAGGCATAACGTTTACAGCTGTACCCCATGAATAAGGGATATCGTTATCACGACGATATACGTTAGCACGTGGGTTATCCCATGATCTAAATACTGCTTCGATAGCAAGCTTTAACTGCTCAACTGGATCTGAAGGGAAATCAGAACCTAACTGATTCTTGTACTCAGCCTTGAACTGCTCAGCAAGTGTCTTAAGATCAGCAGCTGTAAGGTCAACGTCGAACTTAACGCCCTTCTCTTCTTTCATCTTGTCGATAAGCTGCTCGAAATACTTCTTACCAACTTCCATAACTACATCAGAGAACATCTGGATGAATCTTCTATAAGAATCATATACGAATCTCTCAAATGCAGGATCTGGGTTACCAGCTATCATAGCTGCAACAACCTCATCGTTAAGACCAAGGTTAAGGATTGTGTCCATCATACCAGGCATAGAAGCTCTAGCACCTGAACGTACAGAAACGAGAAGTGGATTTGTAAGATCACCGAACTTCTTGCCGTTGATCTCTTCCATCTTAGCAACGCCTTCCATAACCTGAGTCATGATCTCATCATTAATCTTACGACCATCCTCATAATACTGTGTACAAGCATCTGTTGTGATTGTGAATCCCTGTGGAACAGGAAGACCAATGCTTGTCATCTCGGCAAGGTTAGCACCCTTACCACCAAGTGTGTTACGCATGGACATGTCGCCTTCGCTAAACATGTAAACCCATTTGTTAGCCATGTGTCTAATACCTCCTAAAATAAGTATAAAATTTTACTCGGAAACTACGAAAATATGAGGATTTGAACCCAAACTTCTCCTAGAGTCCGTGACTGCATAGAATTATAACACATTCTCAAGTATAAATGAACATGTTTTTTTAACAAATTTCTGCCAAAAAAATAAGTCACTGAGATCCGGTCCCACTGACTTATTTTGTGAATTCTATGTGAATACTATGCGTTTTTATTCATGTTATCTTTTATAGCCTTGAGTTCTTTCTCAAGATCTTCGGATTTCTTTGACTCTTCCTCAGCCATCTTCTTATACTTCTCAGCTTCTTCCCTGGCTTTCTTTTCGTCTATACCATCACTTGCAAAAAGTACGCTTGCAACAATTCCGCCACCGCCAAAAATCATTACCAGCATGAGCAGCCAGTCAAACATTGTCATTCTGTCTACCCAGAAAGATGTATTCATAATGATCGCAGCCAGGATGATAAGCACTGTGAATGCTGTAAATATCTTGGATGGAAGTGAACCATTACTGCCGAACATCCATACCACTCCGATTATGAATGGTACAAATACCAGACCTGATGGAACGCTGAAGAAACCAAAGCTCATTACGCCCCAGCCAAAGCCAGAACCAACATGAACACGGTTGAAAAGCAGGAATAAACCTACAACCATAAGTGCCAGACCAGCTAAGAATCTGATCAAACTATTTTTTTCTCCCATAATAGACCCCTCTCAAATGCAAAAACTGCAGAAACCTTCATAAAGAATTACCAATTCTCATTATATAAAATCATAATTAGAATGCAAGCTTCTCCTCAAAGTAAGCCTTGAGATCCTCGATCTTGATTCTCTCCTGCTCCATTGAATCACGGTCACGAACTGTAACAGCGCCATCCTCTTCAGAGTCGAAGTCATATGTTATACAGAATGGAGTACCAATCTCGTCCTGACGACGATATCTCTTACCGATAGCTCCTCTATCATCATATTCACAGTTCCAATACTTGCTAAGCTCAGCGTAAACCTTTTCAGCACCCTCATTTAACTTCTTTGAAAGTGGGAATACACCGATCTTAACAGGTGCAATAGCTGGATGGAAACGAAGTACTGTACGAACATCGTTCTTCTCAGCATCCAGAACTTCCTCATCATAAGCCTCGCAAAGGAATGCAAGTGTAACACGGTCAGCACCAAGTGATGGCTCAACAACGTAAGGAATATATTTCTCATTTAATTCATCATCGAAGTATTCCATAGGCTCGCCAGATGTATTCTGATGCTGTGTTAAGTCGTAATCTGTACGAGATGCAATACCCCAGAGCTCACCCCAGTCTGTGAATGGGAATGCATACTCAATATCTGTTGTATGATCTGAGTAGAATGAAAGCTCTTCCTGATCATGATCACGAAGTCTAAGGTTCTCTTCCTTAATACCAAGTGAAAGTAGCCACTCGAAACAGAACTTTCTCCAGTATTCAAACCACTCTGTCTGAGTACCAGGCTTGCAGAAGAATTCAAGCTCCATCTGCTCGAACTCACGAGTTCTGAATGTAAAGTTACCAGGTGTGATCTCATTTCTAAATGACTTACCAACCTGACCTATACCAAATGGAACCTTCTTGCGAGAAGTTCTCTGAACATTCTTAAAGTTTACGAAAATACCCTGTGCTGTCTCAGGTCTGAGATAAACTGTATTCTTTGCATCTTCTGTTACACCCTGGAATGTCTTGAACATAAGGTTGAACTGACGGATTCCAGTAAAGTTATGCTTTCCACATGATGGACATGGAATGTTATGCTCTTCGATAAACTTCTCCATCTCCTCGTTTGACCATCCGTCTACAGAAGATGTAAGCTCAATTCCGTTCTCAGCGGCAAATGCCTCGATAACCTGGTCAGCTCTGAATCTTTCATGACACTCTTTACAATCCATAAGAGGATCTGAAAAACTTCCAAGATGTCCAGATGCAACCCAGGTCTGAGGGTTCATAAGGATAGCTGTATCTACACCAACGTTGTATGGGCACTCCTGGATGAACTTCTTCCACCATGCCTTCTTAACGTTATTCTTAAGTTCAACTCCAAGATTACCATAGTCCCATGTATTAGCGAGACCTCCGTAAATCTCTGAACCTGGATATACAAAACCTCTTGCTTTTGCAAGTGATATAATCTTTTCCATAGTCTTTTCCATAATCTTTTCTCCTCTATTTTAGATTCTACGCCCTACTTAGAAAGCATTTTAGTAATTAAATTTATAAACGATAACAGACTTACCATTCTCTGTAGCCTTTGCTGTAGACTCATCTACAAGCTCTGCATACTTATTGAAGAACAGTATCTTTCCGCCCTTGATGTTGTAGTTCATTGGCTCATCAGTTACAACCATCATGAAGCTGTCGCCATTAATCTCATCTGAATTGATTACATCAAATGTACTAGCATCTGTAAATGTAGCAACCGTTGGAAGCTCAGCATCTGACTCAGAAGCAACCTCTTCTTCAAGGCTCTCAAGATCGTCGATGTCATAACCAGCTTCTGCAAGCTCTTCCTCATTAATCTCATCAGCCTCAACAGTTACGATAGCATCACTCGCACTTGCAGCCTCAGCTTTAACAATCTCATCAGCTGGATCTGGATTATACATTGAAATTTCAAGGCTCATGCCATTGAAAGCATTGAATGCATCTATATCGCTGAACTGAATTGCTGTTCTGACTAAACCATTTTCTTCTATATATTCTTTGAAGGAAACCTTGTCCACGCCTTCCTGAGCATTGAATGTATCTATCTCGGACTTGATGTATGCTTCAAGGTTTGATGTGTCAACTTCTGTGCCACTGAAATCCTCGCATGAGATTTCAAGAAGTGTTCCATCAGAGTTGAACTGCAGAGTATTCTCTGTAATATCTCCGATGTAAGAAACCTTCTCAACTTCTACATCCTCTTCCTTCTTTTTACCACAGCCTGCCAGGGAAAACAGCATTATTACAATCATAAAAATACTGATTAATGCAGTTTTCTTACGACTTAAAACTTTCTTCATTATTTTTCCTCACTTTTTGTAATTTACACAAACTAGTATTCTACACCAGCGGCTTAAGAATATCAAGTGATTTGAAATGACGGTCGCACTGGGTTTTCAAATACTTATCAGTTAACTTCTCAAGTTCAAATCTAATCTTATCTCCCACATCAAAGCTATACAGTTCTGATATCTCACGGCTTAGAATGTAATTAATGATATTTGCGGTATCCGGAGAAATAAACTTGCCACCCGTAAAGGCTTCTAACGAAGCAAGACCTTCTATATCCAAGAGCTTTATTTCGAAAGCCGACTTTATCAGACTGATGGACGGCGCCTCATTCAGGATTGCCTTGAATGTAACATAAAGAAGATTCAGCTCATCCAGGGCACTCATTCCCTCACGGGTAAAATACCCCGCCAGCTCACAGGCATAAGATGCGTAGGCCATCTTCTCCAGATCATAAGAAAGCTCGAGAAATGTGTCCTTGATGCTGGCGCTTACCAGTGAATATGCATTCTGCCCACTAGGGCGAACAGTAAACTCTCCCATCACAAACTTCTGACTTGCAGCTGTGAGCGCAGAATTCTTCCGACGCGCGCCATTAGCAAAAACGGTAATCCTTCCGAGCTTTGATGTAAGGATTACCAATCTTTTGTCATACTCTTTAATTAACGATGTATCTAAAACGATACCCTGAACGACTATATTGTCATGCATAATTATCTCCAATAAGTCAGCAACTTAATGTTATGTAAACTACAAACTATGATTACTTATTCTTTTTATAACCATATTCACTCATGTAAGATGTCTTGTCACGCCAGCCCGGACGAACCTTTACCCAAAGTTTCAGGTTCACCTTCATCTGGAGCATATCCTCAATGCTGTGACGGGACTGGGTTCCAATACGTTTCAGCATTGCACCCTTCTTCCCTATGATAATACCTTTATGACTCTCCTTCTCACAAATAATAGTAGCCTCAATATCCACAAGACTTCCATCCTCGCGAGTTTTCATCTTGTCTACTACTACCGCAATACCATGAGGAATTTCCTTATCAAGATTACGAAGGCATTTCTCTCTGATAAACTCCGCAGCAATATCACGCTCGGTCTCATCTGTAACTGTATCCTCGTCGAAGTACATAGGTCCTTCAGGTAGGATCTCAAAAATGCGAGTTTTAAGCTTTTCAATATTATAACCAGTAGTTGCCGATACACCAATGATATTAGAGAAATAAACTCCCTCCTCTTCAATCATATATCTTCTGTATGTCTCGAAGACCTTTGCAAGAGTCTCGCTGCCTGGCTTTCCATCTGTTACTATGTCAGTTATGAGTGCATCTTTATCATCAATAACATTAACATTGAAATCGATAGCATTTAATATCTCATCCAATTTCTGCTCTTCAGCAATAGCTGTATCAATCTTGTTTACTACCAGCATGACTGGGATATCAGCCTCATAAGCCTTCTTTATATACTGCGCAATCACCTTCTCGCCAGCACCAATAAATGTGCTTGGCTCCACCACCCACATAACAATGTCGGCTGTCTTTATGGTATCCACAGCTGAGTCCAGCATAAACTCGCCAAGCTTAGTCTCGGCACGGTTGATTCCAGGAGTATCAAGGAAGACAATCTGTCCCCTGTCCTCCGTATATACCGTCTGGATTCTCTTACGAGTGGTCTGAGCACGCTTGCTTACCGCCGCGATCTTCATCCCGATTATATGATTCATTATTGTAGATTTACCGACATTCGGACGCCCCAAAATCGCCACAAATCCCGACTTAAAACTTTTCTCCGCCATAATCTCTCTTCCCAATATATATTTACACAAGATTCTCAATCGACTCAAATAGTTCGGAGGATTCGGCTATCTTCTCCTCACCACCAACTGTACATCTCAGACTACTATCTGAAAGGAGTTTGATGAATGGTGCAAGGTTTCGGATAGTCTCCTGGTTCGAAGCAAGAACCTGACGACGCTGCTCGCGCCTCTCTTCATCAGTTACACCTGTAATGTACTGAGCAAATGAAAGTGCACCAAGGCCTGAAGGTGAAGGTGGCATTTCAGAAGCTGACATGGTACCTATTATGTACTTTGTCATGTCTCTGTCGGAGCAGTCGAAGTTCTTCACATATTCATAGGCTTTCTCGTAAACATCGTAGGTCTCTTTGAGATTTGGATCTCTATACGAAACGAAGAATTCATGTCCGAACAGACTGAAATCGCACATACATCCATAAGCTCCGCCCTTAACACGCACATTAATCCACAGATAATCATAGCTCATGATAGTCTTAAGAACCTGCAGCGCGCCATTAAACTTAAGTCCTGTAGAAGCATAGTCTGCAGCAACGCATGCATATTGTACCTTGGACGATGTCTTAAATCCCTCGCTTGTAGCCTTAAGTGGCACCACCATCTTTTCGTCCGAAATCTTCTCATCGCTCAGCTGACTGATAAGACTCTTCAGCGGCTCAGCAAGAAGCTTCTCATCTCGCTCTGAAGTATAGGAAATGATGAGATTATCACTTCTGAACATCTTCTTATAAAGACGGCTCAAATCCTCAGCCAGTTCATCGTACATCTCATCGAAATTCTTATCCAGCTTATCGATAAATCTGTAGTAGTCAATTCCTTCCAGCGCCTCAATAATCTTCGCGGACTTCTTGAAGTACGAAAGCGCTCTGCCCTTCGCGGTTGAATGGCCACCCTCAACGAGACTGATCTTGCCGCTAGACTTAATCTCAGAAATCACCTCTTTCACTCTCTTCTTATCAGTAATATGCGATCTCAGGATAATCTCTTCCACAAGCCCCATTCCGGCATCCACATTTCTGTCAAATGTCTTCACCTTGCAGCAGACATATGGCATACACTCCTTATCCAACAGGTCAAAACTGCCAATGTCAAATGCAATCCCACCGGTAGACAGATTTATCTTCTTCGCCAGATCGTTGTACGAATAATTATCTGTATCAACGTATTTCAGAAGCTCAACAATAAGCTGCATCTTTCCTAAATCTTCGAAAGACAAATCGCTGATATCGAAATACATCGAAATGTATGTAATACCATTAGTGAAGATGTCATGTGCAATAAGCTTTACATCTTCCACCTTTGTTTCTCTGTTAAACAGCTTTCTTGGTTCAGGATCAATATCCTTAATATCAAGAAGCGGAATAGTCGCCAGCTCCTCAGGAGTTGAAGGCTCTGTCTGATAATCCTTCAGATGCTGAGTATCCTTAATGAGTGCATCTATCTCCGCCTCACTAAGCCCCGCCTTAAACTGAGCCAGCTCCTCTTTAAGCGCCTTATCCTTATCTGTATTAAGCCCAACCACAGGCTCAGCTGTAATTAGCGACTTATGATTATTATTTATAATATAATCTTTAATGAGCCCTTCGAACAGACCTTTATCAATTCCCTCACGAAGCTTCTGGTAAACCTCAAGTCCAAACAGAGTATCCTGTGCCAGGTCATCATCATAAAGCCAGCCCTGGAAATCCGTAAGTCCAATCATGAGACCCTTAGGATATCTTCCAAAATTGCTCTCTCTATATCTGAACTCGAAAAGGTTAAGGGCAGCCTCAAGCGCTTCCTTATCAAGCCCTTCCTCTACATATTTAGCAAGCTCAGATTCAATAATGTCACGGAACTTTTCAGCATCCTCAACCTTTGCCTCACGCGCCACAATACTGAACAGTGGCTGAAGCATTGTATTATCAAGCATAGATTCAACATCCGAACAAAGTCCGGCATCGATGATCGTCTTCTTCAGAGGCGCACCCGGTGAATCCACCAGAATATACTGAATGATATTCATAGCAGTTACAAGGTACTTATCAGTACACTTTCCAGTTACCACATTGTAGCTGACAATAGATTCACTATCCTCGGCTTCGTCCTGGGTAATTGAATAACCAGTCTTTGCAACTATTGGCTCATCAAATGCATTCTGAAGCTTAATTTCTGATGGCACATAAAGATAGTCGTAATCCTTAAGATAACTCTCATCAATAAACTTAAGCTGATCTACTACATCGAGATCACCATATAAATAGATATAGCTGTTTGATGGATGGTAATAATTCTTATGATAGTCCAGATACTCTTCTCTTGTAAGACTTGGGATGATATCCGGATCTCCACCGGAATCAACACCATAAGCCGTATCAGGATACATCTTCTGATTGATCACGTTAGAAAGGACTGCATCTGGGGATGAATAAACACCACGCATCTCATTATAAACAACACCGTTTATAATGACATCGCTGTCCCTGTCGGCCAGTTCATAGTGCCATCCTTCCTGCTTGAAGATTTCCTCACGGGAATAGATGTTAGGATTGAAAACTGCATCAAGATAAACATCCATAAGATTACGAAAGTCCTTGTCATTACAGCTTGCTATAGGATATACGGTTTTATCACTGTATGTCATAGCATTAAGAAATGTATTGAGAGATCCCTTTGCAAGTTCAACAAAAGGATCCTTTGCAGGATATTTCTTTGATCCACATAGAACTGTATGCTCTACAATATGTTGAATACCCTTAGAGTTGGTCGGAGGTGTTCTGAAACCTATGGCGAAAACTTTGTTTTCATCATCGTTTACAACTACAGAAACCCTTGCTTTTGTTTTTTTATGACTTATTACAAGACCCACGCCATTTTCTTCAGGAGCATCATGATACTTAATAACATCATAAGTTCCTAAGTTTTCTATTTCATTTTTTATTTCTTCTAGAGTTTTTCCATTTCTATCCTTAAAATATTCCAAGGTTTTTATCTCCTTATATTTTTTACTTACTATTTAGGACCCAAATTAGGTTTTTTAGCTCTTTCTTGCATTATTTGACGATCTATCTCCTCTCTTTGAGCCTGATATAATCTATCAGACCTTTCGTTTCTAGCAGCTATAACCGCCTTTTCCTGAAGAACAATATCCTTAATAAAAGCTTTATCATTTAATGTATCGAGAAGAATACTAACTGGCTTTCTAAATTGAGAAGGATTTTCTGGATTCTTAAGAACGTTCTTAAAATTCGCACTATTCTTTAATGTATTATAATACTGATTACACGTTATCTCTGTATCAGTATCAGCGTCATTAGGAATCCTTCCATTTAGTCTAAGTATCTGCGCAGTATAAGCATAAGCCGCATCACTAATTAACTGTTTTTCGGTATATTGCGCACTCGGGTTCATTAACCTTTTCATAGCAACACCGGCTTCACCCATAAAAAGTCCATTTACAGATGATTCTACATAAATATCAGCACTATTAGTAAAAATAATATCATCAATAAATGCCTTACTACTTAGCAAACTTACATTATGATCATGAACCATCATATACTCTGTTGCGTTTTTAATCGCGTATTTAAGATCATCTCCTCTATATCCTTTTTTTTCAAATATCTTACACCATTTTTCAGATAAAATAGCGCGAACACATTTATTAACTACTTCCCTTCTAGAATCCTTGATAGGCATATCATACTTCAGAAATTCACCAAGTTTCTTCATAGCAGCTTTTGCGCTACTAATATAATTTATCCTCTCTGGAGAAGCATCTTTTCGTTCTTCGTCATATTGATTAAGTCTACTATTTAAATCCAGATCAAAATCTTTACCTCTCAGTTTATAATTCTTTTCCGCGTTGAATTCTGATAAGTCATACATTCCAGATATACCAGAATTAAAATATTCAACTCTGTTATTATCAAACATTACATCACTAAAGAGAGTTCCATCTATAAACTTATCTTTTAATGACTTAAATTCATTAATAGACAGATCTGAATAATCACTTGCAGACACTCCAACCGATGCCTTTTTTACATTAATAGTTCTCACAATTGCATCAGTTTGTTTTGACCATTCAGACAAAGGCATAGGTTTTTCTTTGTTTGAATCACCCCATTCTTTAATAACTTTCTTTGTGTAATTTGCAGTCATTTGAGACTGAACTAAGCTCACAACATTAACACGATCAGTAGGATTTAATGGATTTTCATCTACAAATTTGTATATGTTTTCATAACCCGACAAAGAAGAACATGCTGGATTTATTAATTCATATGAATATGCTTTAAAATCATCATAATTCTTAATTTCTGGATTTTCAGCCTGAGCAAGAGCAACTATTTCCTTTTCACAATGACCTATTTCCTGCCAGGCATCATACTGTGTTGCTCCTGCACATACAAGTAACGAATATTCTTTTGAACAGTCAAAATAATCATCATTAAAATTGATTTTTTCTGCAACTTCATCACAAAGCTTAGCCATAACCTTGTGGCCTTTATATATGATTTCAGCTATTTGCTTATTAGCTTTATCAGCTTCTTCCTTATTAAAAGCATGATCAGATACTTTAATTAATAGATCAAGAATTTCCCTATACTTTGCTGACTTAATATCAAATAACTGATTCTTATCCATCAACTGTTCCAGGCTATACTTTGGTTTTCCCACATTATCTGTCTCACACGCAAGCGCATATATCATAAGTGAGATGATGGCGCTTCGACCAGCCGTATAACCACTTCCATTCCTTATTTCATCTGTTAAATTTTTAAAAGCATCTTCATCAAAATAATCATTAGTATAATATGAATTTAAACTACCCTTTGTATTGTCATACTTTTCTAAATACTGTTTCCTCTGATCAAACATCTTGCGATTATTTTGTTTCTCAATATCAACAAGTTGTTTCTGAACTACACTAACATCATGATTATTATGTATCTCTTCGATAACATTTACGCGGAAGTTTGGATTATCAATGCTATTTATATTTTTTGAAATAGCATTAATTTCTTCATTAACCCTACCACTCTTTATCTCATATAGTATATAATTCATATCATCTATATTATTCTGTTCATTAAAAGCTTCTTCTATAATCTTCCTACACACAAAGTTTAAAGCCCGATCACGGATTGTCATTTTTTCTTTATCATTGACCATATCAATAGGATTTTTAATAAAAGAATCATACTTAATATTAGGATTCAGTTCACTAAGAAGACTTATTATCTCCCTTTGTGCCTTAGATTTTTCATTTATAATAGATTGAGATAGTTTACCAGAACTTTCCAGCTTCTTTATATCATCCTGGCTTATCGTCTGTACATCCTTAAAAAGAGAATCTATATGTCCTATTTCGTATTCCAAATCTTCGATAGATGCGTCTGTAGAAGTACCACGAGTAGTACCAAAACTATATTCTATATCGAGAGATCTTAGAATATTATCATACTCAAGTATTATATTTCCTAAAGCACTTCTTATCTCATCAGATGCATTTAGTCTTCCGGTTCCTTTACCTTCACGAGGTCCGAAGATAACGCCCTTTCTCTTTTCATAATACTTATTAGATGCTTTCTGTAGATTACTAAGGGCTCTTCTAATGTCTGCAGGCTTTGATAACGGATCTTTTAATAATTCGATAGCTATCCAAAGGGACTTAGCCATTGTTTTATATAGGTCAGTACCTTCATTAAGTACTCTTGCCTTATCATTCCCCTCTCCTGGAGGAAGGGCATTTATAAGTTGTGTCATAAAAGACTCAAGCTTATTAGCAGTATCATTGCAAAACTTCTTCGATGCAGCACAGCCTTTTATAAGCTTTTCAGCATCTGCTTTATTAATATTAAGAGTCAGTTTACCATCTTCACTAAGTTTTAAATCTTTATCTATTTTGAAATTGATAAGTTCTATCTTCTTATCATTCTTAAAAAATGCCTTGATGATTTCAAGCTTGAAAAGTATATCCTTCTTTGAGGCATCTTTAACATTGGCATACTTGGCACTCCAAAGTTGAGTAGGAGTATTTCCATCTATAAGAATTGTATCTATCGGATTTACTTTATTCTTTGAAAAAACTTTATTCACATCATTTGTGAATAGCTTATCGAAAACTCCATTTATATAGTCACTTAAAGGCTGCTTATATGAATATTCATACTCTCTTTCAAGGAGCGATATCATATGTTCAGCACTATCTTTCTCCAAAAGATCATTTTCTATTTTAACCCTGAAATTAGTTCCGGTTTTTAGCTGACCTCTAAAAAGGCCCATATTATGGTTTAGTTTGTTCGAAAATGCATTTGCCTTTTCCTCTTCCAGATTATAAGCAGCATCTTCCATCTTCTTTTTAAGATTCGGTGTCAGATTATTAGCCAGATATTTAGGTGTATCTTTATCATAAAAAACTTTATAAGCATATTCCTCTACATAGTTTTCATCAGAAAAATTATTAAGTAATAATTCATTCATTGTTGGCACGGAATGAGCTATAATGTCTAAAGTTTTTCCACCAAGACTATTCATTCTTAGACCTGAAAGTTGTCTTTTAGCTGCAGTTTTTACTAATTGATCACTTACTTCATTATATTTAATACAATTAGAAACTTTATAAAACGCATTATTAAAAGGCCTGGTAACCATTTCTATTTTTTCCAGGTAACCAAGTGAATCATCAATTGACTTATTTTCACTTTTTAAAATCTGTAGTCCGCTCTGTCCAAACTGTTCGTCCGCCAGCTTATTAACATTTTCTGTAATTGTTTTAAGAGTATGTAAAGCTGTAAAGTTTGATAACAGATTTGAACAACTTGAATAGTCAATTTCAGGTAATTTATATCCTAATAGCTTATTTGTAGCGGCATTATATATATCAGCCCAAACAAATAAATTAGCATAATTATTATTACCAATAAAATTATTATTCGTACAAAAATCCAGATATTCCTTTTTCAGCTCAGGACTATCACTTATTTCCATCAGATTTTCTATGGTGGCTTCAGGTTTTTTCGCAAGCAAATACATATAATAATGTGCAAGTCTTGCAGAATTAGATACTTTACTAAGACCTAAAGAATTATAAGCTTCCATTTGAGCATCAGAAGGAGTTAATGTCACAGCTATTTTTGAAGCTCTAGACTTAATTTCATCTGCAACATATATTCCCATATTTGTTTTAACATGGTTCAGCTGATCTGGCTTTAATACCTCATTCTTATCTTTAATAAGTGCTCGTTCAGACGGAAACAGGTTCTTCGTCCATCCAAGATCTTCTAACTTAAAAATATGAATATTTTCAGGCTTAGGTGCAGGATCTTTTAATATATCATCTACTTCTTTTATTATATTTCTCGATAAAAGTTCCTTATCATCAGGATTATTTTTCTTCTCTTCTTCCCATTCTTCATTCTTTTCACTGAATAACAGTATCCTAAGTTTTTCTTTATTAGGAACCTCACCATATAGAGTTGGTTCCTCATTTTCGATATTATCCTTTTCTACTTTAGGTATACCTTTCCCAAGTTCATCAAATAATTCTGTGCTATTTAAAGAATTAAATGACTTTCCAGAAGAAATCAGTTCATCCATATTCTGATATATGGATATATTTACATATAACTGACAGTTATTTGCTATTTTTTCCCCATAGTTATCTGCCCAATTATAATCAAGTAACAGATTATCCTTTTTTTCTGCAGCTTTTTCTCCGAGTTTTAGAATCTCTGAGTCATCAAAACTAAGCTCAGTAGATGCCTCTTCCAGAGCAGAATTATATAATTCATCATATTTATTAGAAGTTATTCTTCTTACTAAATTATCTGCTGTAATATCACTATGAGACTTAATAGAGTTTAGAGTATCGGATTCAGAAGTATTAGTTGCTTCATAATCATAATATCTAGCCTTTACATCATCATATAACAGATATTCAATATCTTCCATCGACGTTTCATCTGTTATATTGTATGTTTTTAGCATTTCTGATCTAATTTTCTCTTCTATATCATCTCTAAGTGTCATAAAACTCGTAAATAATGATTTAGATGGAAAATTCGTATCCATAAACTGATTATAAACTGATATAGCCTTTTCATCCGAAAAATCCTTCTCAGATAAAGCGTTAGATATATTTTTAATCTCTTTTCCTATCTGAAGTTTTAGTAGCGTTTCAAGTTTTGCCAACTTTTTTAGTACAGCTTTTACATCATCTATACCATTTATTGTTATTGAATTAAGCAGCTCAGTTTTTTCACGATCTAACAGCTCTCTCTCTTCATCTGATATACGATTACCGGCATTAAAACCATACTCTTCTGCTTCGAGGCCGGCATCGTCAAAGTCTTCAACACTAACTCTACTTCTACCATCAACCTTAGACTGATGCATAACAATAAACATGATTCTATCTTCAAGTGAAGTATTCTTATTATAAGTATCTATTATTTTTTTTACGTCAACATCTGGTGGATTCTTTTTAACTCTAATAATTTTATCTGATATTTCCTTGGCTCTATCATCAACTTCTTTTTGTTCTTCCTCTGTTAATTCCTCATCAAAACTTATCGGAAAACGCAGCAGGCTTTTTAATTCTATTTGTTTTTCTGAATCATATGAAGCTATAGCAAGATATTTCAGGAATTCATCAGCTTGATACTTTTTTTCATCACTATTTTTAGCTCTTCGATCATCGAAAGCTTTTTTTACATCCAGTTTACCATTTTTTTGGATAAACTTTGATACCAGCGAAAAACTATTCTCCATCTGCTTCTTCATGGAATTGATAGCAGCAGTTTTCTTATTCATTTCAGATATAAGATTCGGTGTTTTATCCTTCTGCTTATCATAGAGTTCTTTAAAAGGTTTATACTCTTTTAAGGCTGCTTCATATGTTTTTTTATTGTCAATATAATCCTTATACTGATAAATGACATCAGATATAGTTATGGCAATAAAAGCCTTTTTTATATTATAAAATGTATTTAACTCTAACTTATTTAATAGTTTTTTAGTATTTTCATCATTCATATTAATATATTCTGATATATTAATAGAATTCATAAAATTAAAGCCTGGCATATTGTATCTCCTTTAATAATAAAAAATATTATAAATCAGAATATCACATCAAATTAAAAACATATGAGGCATAAGCTCAGATAATTTATATACTCTATAATCATCTAATGATCTTACAACTATTACATCCATATCTTTGTTTTCAGGAAGAAACTCGCTTAACACCTGTCGACAAGCCCCACAAGGATAAGCATAGTTATCATCGCTATTCTTATGTTCAATACTATTTGAATATTCAGGATGTATAGGTGCTCCATATATGGCAATAGCATCAATATGTCTATGACCCTCACTTATTGCATTAAAGACAGCAACTCTTTCAGCACAAACTGTAAGACCAAATGAGGCATTTTCAACATTACACCCTGTATATATATTTCCAGAAGGTACAACCAGAGCGGCACCTACCAAATATTTTGAATATGGTGCATATGCCATATCACGTGCTTTAATAGCCTCTTTAATAAGCAGTTCTATTACTTCTTTCTTCATAATATCTCCTAATACTCTTCGCTATTTCTTTATAATACAGGACCACCCTGATTAACATTAATCTGTGGTTGTTCTGATTTTTTTACATTTATAGTATTCAGACCAAATTATATCATAAAAAGGGCAACAAAAGGGCAACATTAACAAATATCCAAACGCCCCTATAAAATATAAAAGGTGGAGTACCAAAGATACTCCACCTTTATAATATATAAAAAGATTATTTATTATTTTAGTACATTCCGCCCATTCCGCCAGGAGCTGCTGGCATAGCAGGTGTATCCTCCTTGATATCAGCAACAACTGACTCTGTAGTAAGGAGTGTTGATGCTATAGATGTTGCATTCTGTAGAGCAGAACGTGTAACCTTTACAGGATCAATTATTCCTGCAGAAACCATATCGACGAACTCTTCTTTATAAGCGTCAAATCCAGTCTTATCATCTGACTCTTTTACTTTATTTACAATAACAGCGCCTTCAAGACCTGCATTCTCAACGATGTGATAAAGTGGAGCTTCCATAGCCTTAGCTATTATCTTAGCACCTGTCTTCTCATCGCCTTCAAGTGTATCAGCAAGAGCATCAACCTCTTTGATAGCATGTGCATAAGCAGCACCACCACCAGAGATGATTCCTTCTTCAACTGCTGCACGTGTAGCATTGAGTGCATCTTCAAGTCTGAGCTTAGCTTCTTTCATCTCTGTCTCTGTAGCAGCACCAACTCTTACTACAGCTACACCACCCGCAAGCTTAGCAAGTCTTTCCTGAAGCTTTTCTCTATCGAAATCTGACTTAGTATCTGTGATCTGAGTCTTGATGAGGTTAATTCTCTCCTCAAGAGCTGCCTTGTCGCCAAGACCATCAACGATTGTTGTATTCTCTTTAGTAACCTTAACACTCTTTGCCTTACCAAGCTGATCAACTGTTGTATCCTTAAGCTCGTATCCAAGGTCTGAAGAAATAACTGTACCACCTGTAAGGATTGCGATATCCTGAAGCATATCTTTACGTCTGTCACCATATCCAGGAGCCTTAACTGCAACTACGTTGAATGTACCACGAAGCTTGTTAACGATGAGTGTTGTAAGAGCCTCGCCCTCAACATCCTCAGCGATTATAAGCATTGAAGCACCAGTCTTAACAATCTCCTCAAGGATTGGGAGAATATCCTGGATATTAGAAATCTTCTTATCTGTAATAAGGATATATGGATTCTCAAGCTCAGCTACCATCTTCTCCATATCTGTTGACATGTAAGCTGAAACATATCCTCTGTCGAACTCCATACCTTCAACAAGGTCAAGCTCTGTCTTCATTGTCTTTGACTCTTCAACTGTGATAACGCCGTCCTTTGAAACCTTGTCCATAGCGTCTGCTACAAGCTCACCAACTTCTTCATCACCAGCTGAGATAGCTGCAACCTTAGCAATCTGATCTTTTCCGTTTACAGGCTGGCTCATTCCGATAATAGCCTCAACTGCCTTCTCAGATGCCTTCTTCATTCCCTTACGGAGAACGATTGGATTAGCACCTGCTGCAAGGTTCTTCATTCCTTCGTTGATCATTGCCTGTGCAAGAACTGTAGCTGTTGTAGTACCATCACCTGCTACATCGTTTGTCTTTGTAGCAACTTCCTTAACTACTGCAGCACCCATGTTCTCAAATGCATCTTCAAGCTCAATCTCTTTAGCGATTGTAACACCATCGTTTGTGATGAGTGGTGAACCGTAAGATTTTGCAAGAACTACGTTACGTCCCTTAGGACCAAGTGTTACTCTGACTGTATCAGCCAGCTGATTTACTCCTGATTCAAGTGCCTTTCTAGCCTCAGCACCGTACTTTATCTCTTTTGCCATTTTATATTCACCTCGATTTTTTATTCTACAACTGCAAGAATGCTATCCTGAGAAACGATTGTAAATTCTTCCTCGCCCATCTTTACTGATGAACCTGCATACTGCTGGAAGATTACCTTCTGTCCAACTTCAACATTCATTGGGATAAGATTTCCATTATCATCAACCTTTCCAGGTCCTACTGCTACAACCTCAGAATACTGTGGCTTTTCCTGAGCATTTCCTGTAAGGATGATACCTGAAGATGTTTTCTCTTCTTTTTCAGCTGCCTTAAGAACAACTCTGTCACCTAATGGTTTGATATTCATTTTTCATTCCTCCTATCTTTTATTCGAACTACTGAACCATGTCAGTTTTAGATTTAGCACTCATTTACCCAGAGTGCTAACACAATTTATATAATACAACTTTTTATATAAAAATCAACCCCTTTTTTTCTTTATTTTAAAAGGGGTTGATTATTCTACTTAGCACCAATCTTATGTTTTAAACCATACATAAAAAGATATTGCTGTGCATATCCTGCAACATCTCCGAATTTATCCATTGCAAAGGCTTCTATCTCTGACTTTGGCGTATCTATACCAAAGTAAAGATGCTCACAGATGCGTTTCATCCAGACATCAACTGGGAATACATCTGTTCTTCCAAGTCCAAATAGGAGTGCACAGTTTGCAACCTTCTCTCCTACACCATGGATGGTCATGAGAAGCTGTCTTGAATCCTTGGTATCCAGGCGAAGCAGCTCATCTTCTGTTATCTCACCGCTGTAGATCTTTTCGGTAGCATCTATTATATATGGGGCTCTAAATCCGCATTTCGATGCTCTTATCTCATCCTCAGTTGCATTGTGAAGCTGTTCTACTGTTGGGAAGAATGCATCGAACTCAGAACTGAAACGGTTTATCATTGTAACATCGAACTTTGTGCCGATTTCAGATGAAAGGTTTGCAACAACCTGCTTTATCTGAGGTATCTGCTTATTCTGTGAAATGATAAATGAAATTAGTGTTTCAAAGAAATCCTGATTCAATATGCGGATTCCATTATGCTCTGTGATAATTTCCTCCAAGCGAGGGTCAGCCTCAAGGATTTTTGCTTTTATGCTGGAATAATCCCTGTCCAGATCGAAGTATTCTCTCCAGATAGTCTGATATTCCCAATCCTCTGTGTTCTCGAATATGAGGCGAACACCTGCAGTATCTGGTTCCTCCTTAATATGAAGAACTCTGTCGCGAAATACTATGTCGTATTCATATTCGCCAGGATTCAGGCCTGTGTCAGTACGCTGAAAGTGAAAACACTGGCCACATTCGAGGACATCGTATAAATGGAAGTCTTTTACGTTTTCAAGTACAAAGTTTTTATTCATGTAGTATTCTATCTAATTACTCTTTCATTAATTTAAGTATTATAATCCCTGGGGTTTTAATTCTGCGCTGGCTTATAAGAACTCTTAAGGCCAACAACACGGTTAAATACCTTATGATCATCTGTTGTATCTTTAGTATCCACGCAGAAGTATCCATTACGGATGAACTGCACATGGTCGCCAGGCTGAAGGTCAGCAGATGCCTTCTCCAGTTTAGCGTGCTCAAGAATTTCAAGTGAATTAGGGTTAAAGTTCAGGGTTCCGTCCTCGTTCAGTTTGCCCTTCTCTTCATCAATAAGATTCTCGTAAAGGCGAACCTCAGCGTCAAGGCAGTCAGCTGCATTAACCCAGTGGATAGTTCCTTTTACCTTACGTCCTTCGAATCCGCTTCCGGATCTTGTTTCAGGATCGTAAGTTCCGTGAATTACAGTAACATTTCCATCTGCATCCTTCTCACATCCAGTACATTTTACAAAGTAAGCACCTTTAAGTCTTACCTCATTTCCTGGGAAGAGACGGAAGAATTTACGTGGTGGCTCTTCATAGAAGTCATCTGCCTCAACATATAATTCTCTTGAAAATGTTATCTTACGGGAGCCAGCATTTTCGTCATCGATATTGTTCTCGATCTCGAACTCTTCTGTCTGACCCTCTGGATAATTATCGATAATAAGCTTAATAGGTCTGAGAACGCCCATATATCTTGGCGCTACAGGCTTAAGGTCTTCTCTTATGCAGTACTCAAGCATTGCATAGTCGCAGGAGCTCTGTGACTTGGAAACACCTGCAAGCTCCATAAATGTCTTAAGAGATGAAGGTGTGAATCCACGACGACGAAGAGCTGCAAGAGAAACAAGTCTTGGGTCATCCCAGCCATCTACAACTCCATCTTCAACTAGCTTCTTAATATAACGCTTACCTGTAACCACATTTGTGAGGTAAAGCTTTGAGAATTCAATCTGCTGTGGTGGCTGAGGGTATTCAAGCTCCTCAACTACCCAATTATAAAGAGGTCTGTGATCCTCGAACTCAAGTGTACAGATTGAATGTGTAACACCTTCGATAGCATCTTCTATTGGATGAGCAAAGTCATACATTGGGTAAATGCACCATTTATCACCAGTATTATGATGTGTTATTCTTGCTATACGATAGATGATTGGGTCACGCATATTGATATTAGGTGATGCCATATCAATCTTCGCACGAAGGACCTTTGCACCATCCTCGAACTTTCCATCCTTCATATCTGTGAAAAGCTGAAGGTTTTCTTCGATAGAACGGTCTCTGTATGGGCTGTTCTTTCCAGGCTCTGTAAGAGTTCCGCGGTACTCACGAATCTCTTCTGGAGAAAGGTCATCTACATAAGCCTTTCCCTTATTGATGAGCTTAATAGCAGCCTCATACATCTGATCAAAATAGTTGGATGCATAGAGTATCTCGCCTCTAAAGTCGGCACCAAGCCACTCAACATCCTTTACTATTGAATCTACGAATTCCTCTTTTTCCTTTGTAGGATTAGTATCATCGAATCTCAGGTTAAACTGTCCGCCATATTCCTTGGCAAGTCCATAGTTAAGAAGTATAGACTTAGCGTGTCCTATGTGGAGATAACCATTTGGCTCTGGTGGGAATCTGGTTACGATCTTAGTTACCTTTCCCTCTGCGAGATCCTTATCGATGATATTCTCGATAAAATTCTTAGATACATTCTCTTCTGACATTAATCTTCCTCCTCATCATCTTCTGAAGGAAGTGCTACCTTCTGTGGTTTCTCGTCCTTCTTAGATTGATTCTTTTTCTTGTTTTTCTTTCTATTCTTTTTCTTACTTTTCTTTGCAAATTCAACCGTATCGCCAATTACTTCAGACTTTTCTTCCTTTTCCTCTGGCTCGTCAGATTTATCTGTATCTTCAGTACTATCAGAACCTTCAACTTCTTCAGCATCTTCAGGTTCTTCAACATTCTTTACAGGTTCGTTATCCTCATCATCATCCAGATTGATAAATGCTTTCTTCTCAAGTTCTCTATCGAACTGAGCTGGGTCAATCAGATTCTCCTGTGGCTCAGGCTCATGATAAACATGCTCGCCCTCTGGAGCTTCGTCTGCTGCAACAACATCGAATGCAGAATCCATTCCATAAGGTCTTTCCTTCATAGCCTGCTCAATCTTTGATGGAGCATCGTCCTCTACCGGAGGAACATTAATACCTGCATTATTATCAGCAGCCTCTTCTATAAGAATCTCACCTGTATCTTCGTTTACAGCGTAAGTATTATTCTTACCAGTCTTTCTGTTAGGATCTTTTTCTTCGGCTTTCTCCTCAGCCTCAGCCTTATCCTTAGCATCCTTCTTAGCTCTGTTAACTACATCTTCTTCATCTTCGTAGTCTTCATCATCCTCATCGCCATAAAGCTGATTCTGAAGAATACCATTCTTAATTACAAGAACGATAACTACAACGCACATAACAACAAAGAGAATGATCATCATAATAAGAAGATTCTTAAGAGTATCTCTTGAAAGAAGACCTTCTTCCTCTTCAGTATCGCTCTTCTTCTCTGTAGGAATAAGAGGTGTAGCGTAGCTCTTCTCCTCAGTTGTAGTCTCTTCGTAAGCTTCCGTTTCTGTTGCAGTATTAGCGACAGATGCATCTATGATAGATTTAACAGCCTCATATCTTGTAAGGTTGCCTTCATTTGTATCGTAGTAATAAAGACCTGCACCACCAGTTGAATTAAGAGCATAAACAAGGTAAAGACCGCTGTCTGAACCATCGCTGTATGCTGTAACCTGACAACCATCAAGTGTAAGGTTTGTCTCTTCAAATCTATCTTCTATTTCAACATCTTCCGGCTTATTTAAGATTACGTACTTAACGCCTTCAAGGCTGTACTCAATGTAAGGAGAAAACTCCTTTGTCTCCTCATCGTATACGAACCACTTCTGCTCCCAGTCTGCATTTTGCAGGCATACAACCTTTATCTTCTGATTAGGTGCCTGATATGCGTAGATGTCCTTTCCGTTGATTGTTACATAGGAAAGCTCATATCCCTCAGGATGAGCTGGAAGGCTATGATCATCAACTAATGTGTAATAATCATTTCCAATCTTGATTGTATTATCCTCAGACTGAACTTCACCGATGGTCACATTGCCACCTGCATGAACCACAGAAAGCTGGCTTCCATTTGCATCATACAGCTTGTAGCCGCTTGTCTGGATTTTGCCAGTTCCTTCTGCAGTTGCAGTGAATGTGTAGGAAACAGTGTTTGTTCCTTTTCCGGCAATTTCAATTATTCCTGTATTATCATCATTATACTTAAGGATATCTGTAGGATACTCAAGGAAGATGTCATACTCTCCAAGATTTTCGCCACTAATAGTTATTGTTGCCGTTAGTGAATCTCCTACTCCTACTTCTGTTGGCCAGATGGCAAGAGTTATAGAAACATCCTCGGCGTAAACATCCATTGTTTTCAATCCGACTACTGCGGAGAAAACAATCAGGAATGAAAGAATTATTGATATTATTCTTTTACTATTTTTCATAGTAATCTCCTTTATTATCCGTCCTCACGGATGACAGCGTTAATAAAAGAAGCCCCAACAGTTATCTGTCAGGGCTTAGCTAAGCTAATAACGGGAATCGAACCCGTGACCTCAACATTACCGATGTTGCGCTCTACCGACTGAGCTATATTAGCAAATATACAGCCCCACCATATTACTTGATATTTATAGCAGGTGTCAAGTTTCTTTTAAGTTTTAAAGCTCTTACTTTTCGTCTCGAAGCTTGTTGTGTATTCTTGTGAGAGCATTATCAACAGACTTCTCTGTTTTACCAAGTTCGTCTGCAATCTCTCTTCTGGAAAGACCTCTCAGATAGAGTTCAACAACCTTCTTCTCCATAGCACTGAGCTTCATCTCCAGCTCTTCATACATCTGGCTTATGCGCTCATTTTTAATAAAGAGAGATTCAGGATTGTTTGCGCCTCTGTCGCTGAGCTTCTCCTGTCCGTCATTGTCCAGAGAATCCTCGTAATCATTATTAAAGATTACAGAGATATATGTATTCAGCGGAGAATGCTTCATTCTGTTAGCTCTTGTAATAGCAGCCTTCAGACGATTTCTAATGCAGCTATATGCAAATGTTTTAAAGGATGCATCTGACTCAAGTGAATAATCACGGATAGCCATAAAAAGACCTATCATCCCTTCCTGTGTCAGGTCCTCAAGCTCAGCCCCAATAAGAAAAAGTGTTCTTGTTTCGCTTATAACCATTGGAGTGTACTTGACTAACAGGAACTCCTCAGCATCCTTGTCTCCAAGGCGGGATAACTTAATTAAATCATCATCCTGCAGCATTTCGTATTTAGTCATTGTGGTAACTCCTCTGTCGAACTATCTCATAAGCAAGAATTCCTGTAGCAACTGATGCATTGAGTGATTCGATATCACCACGCATTGGTATAGAAACTATATAATCACATTTCTCTTTAACAAGTCTGGAAACACCAGAGCCTTCATTGCCGATAACAAGTCCAATTGCACCTGTAAGATTGCATTTGTACATCTCATCTCCGCCCATATCAGCGCAGGCAAACCAAAGTCCGCGACCCTTGAGCTCATCTATTGTCTTAGAGATATTTGTTACTTTAACTACCGGTGTGAAGTTAATAGCACCTGCTGAAGCTCGAACAACTGTAGCTGTAAGGCCAGATGCATGATGCTTGGAAATAACAACACCGTGTGCGCCGCAGATATTTGCTGTTCTGATAATTGCACCCAGGTTATGAGGATCCTCAATTCCGTCCAGAACTATTACAAATGGTGGCTCACCCTTTTTCTTAGCAAGTTCAAAAATATCATCTATTTCCGCATACTCGTAAGATGTAGTCTGGGCGATAACTCCCTGGTGATGTCCTGTTTCAGACATTCCATCAAGCTTCTGCTTCTTTACAAAGGATATAGCGGTTCCTGTACCCTTCAGCTTTCCAAGAATCTGTGTTATAGAACCATCGCGAAGTCCATCCTGTACATAGAGCTTGTCGATGGTACGGCCAGCACGAATTGCCTCAAGGATTGCATTTCGACCTTCAATACGGTCGTTATTTTCTTTCTTCTTCTCTACTGGCTCCTCGTTCTGCTTCTTATTCTCATTATGAAGTTCAGTCATATTGTTGCCAAAAATTTCGTATGACATTTTTCTTTCCCTCTTTTGGGTGGATCATTAATCCACTCCGTGAAACCTAATTGATGATTGTACTAACTCATCCAGTCTGGCATTCTGACCAGACAGATATAAATATCCAAGGACTGCCTCGAATCCAGTTGCCTTCAGATAGTCCTGAAGTGAGGCATTCTTTGCCTTGGTATGTGGCGATGAATTTCTCGCTCTTTTATAAACAGCCTGTTCCTCTTCTGTCAGGTTATCCATAAAGCTTTCAATGAACGCTGACTGAGCTTTCGCCGAAACAATGGACGTAACCTTTTTATGATATTTCTCCGGTTGCATATTCGACTTTAATACAAAGGACTTCTTGACCAGAAGATCGTAAATGCTATCTCCTATATATGCAAGAGCCAGTGGCGAATACTTCGAAGAAACCTCATGAGGACTAAGGGCCTGCTCATCTAATAATACTACGCTTTCTTCCACTTAACTCCCTCTCTGGTATCTTCAAGGATAATACCCATATCAAGCAGCTTTGCTCTAATCTCATCAGCCTTTGCGAAGTTCTTCTCCTTCTTAGCTGCTGTTCTTTCAGCTATAAGAGCTTCAATCTCAGCCACTTCATCATCAGCTACCTCAACAGCTTTACGCTCTATATGGATTCCCAGAACCTTGTCGCAAAGCTCAAAGAGAATCTTGTAAAGGCAGTCAGCAAAGTTAGATGAAGACTTCTCACTGGTATTTGCATTTGTGAAACGAACCAATTCGAAAATAATTGAAATGGCATCTGCAGTATTAAGATCGTCGTCCATTGCTGCATCAAATCTTTCAATGAACTTTGGCATTTCCTCTTCAAGGATCTGCTGCTCATCATCCATGATGAAACGTCCATTCTTCTTATCTGCTATCTCCTTCAGCTTTTCAGCACCATTCAGAATTCTATCAAGACCCTTAGATGCATCCTCTATAAGATCCTGTGAGAAGTTAAGAGGTGTTCTATACTGAGCTGACAGCATAAAGAATCTGATAACCTGTGGATCATACTGCTGGCAGATGTCGCGAACAGTAAAGAAGTTTCCAAGTGATTTTGACATCTTATCGCCATTTATTCTAAGGAATGCATTGTGCATCCAGTAATTTGCAAACTCGCAGCCATTTGCAGCTTCACTTTGTGCTATCTCGTTTTCATGGTGTGGGAAAATAAGGTCCTCACCACCAGCGTGGATATCAAGAGTTTCGCCAACATATTTCTTTGACATGCATGAGCATTCAAGATGCCATCCCGGACGACCCTCGCCCCAAGGTGACTGCCAGCATGGCTCGCCTTCCTTCTTTGGCTTCCAAAGTACAAAGTCAAGAGCATCTTCCTTTTCATCTTCGCCTGTAACCTTAAGGGCATGAGACTCTGCTCTGTGTCCAGACTCAAGGTCATCTATATTCTTGTGGGACAGCTTTCCGTAAGGTGCAAAGCTTCTTACCTTGAAATAAACTGTTCCATTCTTCTCATACGCATGGCCCTTATCAATAAGATCCTGAACCATCTGAATCATCTCAGGAATTTCCTGTGTTGCCTGAGGATGAACTGTAGCTGGGCGCACATTAAGTGCTTCCATATCCTTCTTACATTCTGCTATATACTTTTCAGATACTTCGCTTGCTGGGATTCCTTCCTCAATAGAACGGTTGATGATCTTGTCATCAACGTCTGTGAAGTTAGTTACATAATTAACCTCGTAACCCTTGTGCTCCAGATATCTTCTAAGAGTATCGAAAACAATCATTGGGCGAGCATTTCCTATGTGGATGAAATCGTAAACAGTAGGACCACAAACATAAATTCCTACCTTTCCTTCCTGTATAGGTTTGAACTCTTCCTTCTGTCTTGTTTTTGTGTTGTAAATCTTCATAACATTTCCTCTGTTTAAATAATAAAATTGCCTAGTAAACTAAAGATATATTATAACAATCCAAGCTTATCTATTCAATACAAAAATAGCCAATTTTTTGCCCATAAAAACAGCCCTTTGACCAATAAATCAAAGGGCTTATGGTTTAATACTAAGCATGTTTAACATATTTGAGATTAATTAAACTTGCAATCACAATGGCTATGAGGCACAACGCACACATCTCAATTGCGAAAAAGATAAAATATGGAAGAACTCCCGGACCAAAATTACCAGTAACGCTTGTTTCGTAAAGAACATTGTTATTCTCATAAGAAACCAAGTAGTATTCCTTGTCAGTATATGGAGAATCATATTTACTAACAGTAAATATCTCTACTCTAAGTGGCCCTTTGTTATTTGTTTCAAAATATCCTTCGCCATTTTGATAATCATCTTCAATCACAGGCTTCATCAGTTCAGATATTCTGTCCATAGTCTCTTTATCAGGAGCACTATAAAAAACAAAGAAATCATCCCCATGATCAAGACCGCCTCTGGCAAAGGTTTCCTCTACCTCATAATATGTATAGCCATCCGCTTCCATCTCTTCTTTTGTCTTATCCAGCTGATAAAGATAATCGGGACCAGAATTTGTAGCGACATTATAATAATCAACTTCTTCAGGGACGAATTCATCTCCCTTAAGATAAGCACCCTTAGCATGGAAAACAATATCACCTATACTGTTCTTCTTCCTTTCAACAATGGCATGCATTTGATTAGAGAGTCCATCATCCTGGAATGTATAATAAATCTCTCCCGTTGTGTCACCACTCTTTGCTGTCCTGACAAGAATAAGAGTATCATCTGTCATAACACTCTCCCCATTCTCATCCAGGAGAAGTCTGAGATCATGCAGAGCTTTAGTATCTTGACCAAGCGAATAAACCTCACTTGAATTAAGACCTGACATAAAACGAGTATAGTAGCATCTCACCTGCTTTTCTGCATCCGTGAACTCACCATCTGTAAAACTGAGGGCTGCTTTCCTCTTCCCTTCCTCAGTATCCGATAGGTCAGAACCGTCCGAACCATAAATCTTATCAGCCTTTTCCATCATAGTGACAGTTATTCTGTCATGCGAATTCCGATAATAATCCGCATCATTATTCTTTATAATACTCGCCTCAATGTAAATCACCACTAGCGATATTATTATCGCCATCAAGATAGCAATACCTATATTCCTAAATATTTTACCAATCATAATATTTTTTCTTCCTTCACTAATATACTTAGTATTATTTCTTCAGCCTCATGATAAACCTCAAGATTCTTATAAAGCTTGGTCAGAAGCACATCCAAACCAAACTCCTCTGACCTCAGATGATAATCACCATACCCGCCTGTTATCTCGCCAATCTTATGATTTCCTACATAAACATGGCAAGGTACTATAGGACCATGGCCATAATCACTGAGTGATCCATTTCGGGAATGACATGCTGGGCAGAAGAACATCAGATTTGCTGCCGAAATAGGAACGGTATATTTTTTTCCACATTTTGTACAAACCATATCATGTGTTGCCATTAAACACCCCCAATATATTCCCTAACACATTAATCACATACAAAACTGCAGCAACTATGTGAAGTATCAACCCAAATGTACATCCAATTGCAGACGATTTGAATCCTTCTTGCCAATCCTCTTTAATTGTTTTTATTGTTGCCACAACACCTGCGGCAATCAATAATATTAAAGCAACACTAATCATTGTAACTTTCAGTTTTGTACAAAGTAAGACCAATAAGACATTTATCACCCCAAAAACAATACACTCTTTCCATTGTGGTTTGGGATCTTTATTTTTATCATCCATTAATTATTATCTCCAAACTATCTTTATTAATTGTGACACCTAAACTGCTGGCAATTTCAGAAGTATCAGCCAACCGATCCGAATTTAAACACTCGGACATTTTTATTAAATATGTAAAGTATGTCAAATATGTATTTTATGTATGAATATGTAAAATATGTATTCTGTACAGCAACCCCTATTAAATAACTGTGTAGCCTTCATTTGATAACACATCCAGTGCCTTCTTGAAATTCTCTTCTTTCACAAGTATATAGTCTGTATTATAGGTTGATACAGCAAAGATACCAATATTGTTATCCGCAAGAATTCCAGATATTTTGGACAGAATACCAATCAGCGAAAAATCAAGCACTCCCTGAATGCGAAATCCTCTCCATCCATCGTCACGTTCCACTGTATTTTCTGGAGTATCCTCTGTCTTGCACACAAGAGAAATCTCTTCGTCTGTCTTTCCAACGAAATAGAAATCCTTGTCCATATCTATATTATTTGCTGAATTTACTTTGCATACTGTCAATTCATGCTCTAGCCTTTTCAATTCCATTTAGTCTAATCTCCTATGCACGTTTATTCTGAGCCATAACGCCAGCAAGTGGATGAGGAACATATGGCTCTTCCAGATATTTTAATTCTTCATCAGAAAGCTCTAAATCTACAGCCTTCACAGCACCTTCAATATGGTGAAGCTTGGTTGTTCCTACTACTGGAGATGTAACCTTTGTAAGAAGCCATGCCAGAGATACTTCTGTCATTGTTACGCCATGTTTCTCTGCAATCTCAGCCACACGTCCTATTATTACATTATCCTGCTCTGCCGTAGAGTCGTATTTAAACTTTGCGAATTTATCTTCTGTAGCTCGCTTTGTCTCTCCTTCACCTGGCTTTCTTGAAAGTCTTCCACTAGCAAGCGCACTGTAAGGAGTAAGCGCAATGCTTTCTTCCTCACAATATGGAACCATCTCGCGTTCTTCCTCACGGAAGATCAGATTATAATGTCCCTGAATTGAAACAAACTTAGCTAAGCCTTCTTTTTCTGCCAAAGCATTAGCCTTTGCAATCTGCCATGCGAAACAGTTTGAAATACCAATATATCTTGCTTTACCAGCTTTTACTATATTGTTTAATCCATCCATGATGTCATAGATATCTGTATTCCAGTCCCACATATGATAAATATACAGATCCACATAGTCCATCCCAAGATTTTTAAGACTTGTATTTATCATATTTTCAATATGTTGCTGACCAGTGATTCCATTTTCAATCTCTTCAGCTGTTCTTGGAAGAAATTTCGTTGCAACCACTACATCATCTCTCTTTGCAAAATCCTTGAGAGCACGGCCAACATACTGTTCACTGGTTCCACTCTGATAAGCAATTGCTGTGTCATAGAAATTAACTCCGAGATCGAGACCTTTCTTTATTATTTCTCTAGAATGCTCTTCGTCAAGCGTCCAGCTATGCTGTCCCTTCGCCGCATCACCAAATCCCATACATCCCATGCATATGCGGGATACATTCAAATCAGAATTACCTAACTTGGTATATTTCATGTTTTTTTACCCCCAAAATTTTTAAACCACCAAAACAATAATAACAAAACGGCGATGAAAAATCTATTTAGATTCATCATCGCCGTTTAATCCTAATATATATCAATATAACTTTTACTCTTCAAAAAGTGGTGTTGAGAAATATCTCTCAGCAGTATCCGGAAGAACAGTCACTACAGTCTTTCCAGGGCCAAGTTTTTTAGCAAGCTTAATAGCAGCTGCCACATTTGTACCACTGGAAATACCACACATCAGTCCTTCTTCTCTCGCAAGACGCTGAGCCGTGTTTATGGCCTCCTCATCAGTAACAATGTAGATGTCATCATATATAGACTGATTGAGAATATCTGGTACTATTCCGTCGCCGATACCCATCTGAAGATGTGTACCAATGTTTCCACCTGCGAGTATAGCCGCATTCTCTGGTTCTACAGCCCAAATCTCAATATCTGGATACTGAGCCTTAAGAACTTCACCTATTCCAGTTATGGTTCCTCCTGTTCCAATCCCTGAGCAGAATCCATCTATAGGACCCGCAACCTGTTCCATAATCTCAAGAGCTGTATGGTTCTTGTGAGCTTTTGGATTGTTTGGATTTTCAAATTGCTGAGGAACAAATACATTTGGATCCTCCTTCTGCATACGAAGTGCAGTCTGAAGACATTCGTCAATGCACGCTCCAATATCACCATCATCATGGATCAGTATAACCTCAGCCCCGTAATGCTTTACAATCTTACGGCGCTCCTCACTTACTGAATCAGGCATAATGATTATTGTCTTATAGCCACGAACGGCACCAACAAGAGCAAGACCAATACCCTGGTTACCACTTGTAGGTTCAACTATAATGGTATCCTTTGTGATCAGCCCCTGCTTTTCAGCGGCAAGCACCATGTTAAGTGCTGTTCTTGTTTTAATAGAACCACCAATATTAACACCCTCAAACTTTACGAAAATATCAGCTCCATCAGGTTCAGCCATTCTATTCAGTTTGATCATTGGTGTGTGGCCAACGGCCTCTAACACGTTATTATAAATCATACATTTCTCCTATATTAACTTAGCAAGTATTTCATTGCTTCGAGTTACAAATCTTGTAAGCTCATCCGCTGTAAGTGGTTTGTTAGCAAGAACTGCTAAGTCATAAAGCTGGCAACAGATAGTTGGAGTAATCTCGCCTTCTGGATTCTCCAGAACATATTTAACCAGCTTATTATTTGAGTTAAGAACAAGTGTTTCAGTATTTTGGCCGAGGTTCATGCCCATGCCACCCATTCCAGCGTCGGCATACATCTTCATCATCTCTGCCATACGACGGTCAGCCTCAGACTGTGTGAGCATTGATGAAACATTCTCATCCTTAAGGGATTCAACCTTGATCTTAATCTCTTCTACACCAAGAGCTTTCTTGAATATATCTGTGAGTGACTCAGTAAATTTCTTCTCGTCTTCTTCAGAAAGAGCCTCCCCCTTGAAGTTAGCGCTTACATCTGAATCGATACGTGCAAACTTAACCTTGTCATCTCTTGCTTCCATCATTGTGATATAAGGATTATCTATATTATGTGTAAGATAAATGGCATCTATCTTCTCATCCTTAAACATCTGGATGTACTGTGCCTGTGTTTCAGCATCAGATACATAGAATACCTGATTCTCATGTGAATCCTTTGCAGCATCAAGATACTCAGGAAGTGTAATGTATTTCTCTTCAAGGTTCTTGAAGATCATATAGTCCTTCATCTTCTCATCAAACTTGTTGTCTCTCAGGCATCCAAACTTGATAAATGGACTCAGGTCATCCCACAGCTCCTCATATCTATCCTTGTGATTCTTATACATACCGATAAGCTTATCAGCAACCTTCTTGGTAATGTAATCAGAAATCTTGGCAACAAAGCCATCATTCTGAAGCGCCGAACGGGATACATTAAGTGGAAGATCTGGGCAGTCAATAACACCCTTGAGAACCAGCAGGAACTCTGGAATAACTTCCTTAATGTTATCTGCAACGAATACCTGATTATTATAGAGCTTTACAGTACCTTCAAGCTTGTCCATGTTAGGATTGATTCTTGGGAAGTAAAGTATACCCTTTAAGTTAAATGGATAATCCATGTTGAGATGTATCCAGAACAGAGGCTCCTTAAAGTCAAGGAACACATGCTGATAGAAATCAATATAATCCTCATCCTTACAATCTGCAGGAGATTTTGTCCAAAGTGGATGAATATCATTGAGTGGCTTTGGCTCATCATCCTTCTTCTCTTCTGTCTTAGCCTCTTCAGGTGCATCGCCGATCAGCTCATCCTCTTCAGCCTTAGCCTCAGCTACAACCTCATCCTTAGCCTGCTCCTTAGCCTTATCTTCATTAATGTAATAAATCTCAATAGGCATGAATGAGCAATACTTATTTATAACTTCTTTAACTCTGAACTCATTAGCAAATTCAAGAGAATCATCAGCTAGATAAAGAGTTATAGTTGTACCTCTCTCCAGCTTATTACCTTCGCTCATCTCATATGTAAGTCCGCCATCGCTCTCCCAGTGAACAGCCTCGGCGCCCTCTTTATATGAAAGTGTATCGATAGTAACCTTATCAGCTACCATAAATGCTGAATAGAAACCAAGACCAAAGTGACCAATTATCTGCTCGCTCTGATCCTTATCTTTATATTTCTCAAGGAAATCAGCTGCACCAGAAAATGCAATCTGATTGATATACTTTTCAACCTCTTCGGCTGTCATACCAATACCATTATCTGTAAATGTAAGTGTCTTCTCATTTGGGCTGGATGTTACTGTTACTTTATACTCTGTTCCATCCTCTACTGTAGCCTCTCCCATAGAGTCAAGTCTCTTAATCTTTGTAATGGCATCTACGCCATTTGAAATAAGCTCACGGATAAAGATATCATGATCGGAATATAACCACTTCTTTATAATAGGAAATATGTTTTCGCTATCGATTGATAAATTACCCTTTTGTACTGCCATAATAAATAACGCCTCTTTTCTTAGTTATAATTATATTATGATGTTAGGCATATCGAACCCAACATATGCTAGTTTATAGCTAAAATAGGTAAATGTCAATAAAAAATTAGCACTCTAAGCCTTAGAGTGCTAATTGCTGATTTTATATATTTTATCTTACACAAAAGGATATCCCAGGCCCGACGGCCTGGGATTGAGTGAAAGGATGGTTTTTAAGTATTAATAAATAATCTTAAACTATAATTATAGTAACATATAAATTGTAATAAATCAACAAATAAATTAGGTAAAATTGCACAAAATTTACATTTTAAAAACCGTCAGAAATCGAGTTTTGGGGGTAAATCTGAACAATTTCTTGAATTTATTGATTTATGTAAACCGATAATATGCTATAATCACTCGCTCCCGTCAGGGAATAACTTATATTATTTACGCCTTCATAATTAAATATGAATTGTAATGTATCATCATTTACAGTTAGTCCATTCAGAGCCACTTCTATATCCTGAGCACCCTGAGCCTGGATTTCATTTCCAATATAATTTTCAAGCGTTGTGGTATCTGATATATATGCACCCTTCATATAATAATAATTTGCCTGCATGCTATCGCACTTTTCGAACTCTTTTTTATCCCATGTATGTGTATCATCCATGATGTCATCATTAATATTAAAGTATTCATGGAGTATCATTGATTTACCGCCCACCGGATCATCCCATGTGGTATCCAGGTTATACCATGTTCCGTCTACATTAACCTGATTCCATGCATGGCGCTCAGTCTCACTATTTTCTGCGTAGATATCGCGAGCTTCACCAGTTACTATCTTGCACTCTACTCCACAACACATAAGGAGAAGATTTGTGGCAGCCGCATATCCAGAACAGACCGCCTTCTTATTAACAAGGCAGCCATATGCATTGAACTCACTGTCATCATGCTTAAGACTAAAACCATACTCGCAATTTTCTACTATATAGTCATGAACTGCCAGTTCCTTATCATAATCGGACATAGCAGAACTTATCTTCTCATCTAAAAACTTCCTGCATACATCTTCAAGCTCACGAGCCCTGTATTTATCTTCCGGTATAATCTTATGCTCCACAATAGACTCATAGGCATACATCGCATCTGACTTTGCAAAATCAAATGTAACACTCTTATAATCCTTATAATTATATGTATATGTGGTAATCGTCTTGATCTCGCCCTTCATAGAGTCTACAACGTAGTAGACCTTTGTCAGGTCGTCCTTGGAAACATCATTAGAAACATAAAGCTCTATCTCGCCATCTTTTCCGCTGGCTATCTCCTGATTAATCCTTTCGGCTATATCTTCAATATTGTCATAAATCTGATCTTCTGGCTGACCTGTTAGCTTCCCAACACCCTTGGCAAGAAAGCCTTTTAGACCTGGCACCATGGCAAATATCAGAACAAGCACTAGCAAAACGATAAGTGTAATAAGAAATGAAGTTAGAAATTTGTTAAATGTATTCTTCATAAATCACCCCATGTTTTTCCTCCTTAATAATATAACAAATCCTTGATACATTTACTACTATGTATTAAACTAAATAGGTATGTTAATCAAAGGAAAACAAACGATTAACTGCATAAAAGAAAAAGAAAGAGGTAAAACTATGGCACAACTCTGGGGCGGTCGTTTTACAAAAGAGACCGATCAATTAGTATATAACTTCAACGCTTCTATTTCCTTTGATCAGAAGTTCTATCAGCAAGATATCAAGGGAAGCATAGCCCATGCTACTATGCTGGGAGAAGCTGGAATAATTACAAAAGAAGAATCCGAAAAGATCGTTGAAGGACTTAAGGGTATTCTTTCTGATGTTGAAGAAGGAAAGCTGGAGATATCATCTAAATACGAAGATATCCATAGCTTTGTTGAGGCAACACTTATAGACCGTATTGGTGATACAGGAAAGAAGCTGCACACAGGTCGCAGCCGTAATGATCAGGTTGCTCTCGATATGAGACTTTATACAAGAGACGAGGTTACTGCCCTTCAGGGACTTCTGAAAGAGCTGATGACTACTCTTCACAACATAATGAAAGATAATCTGGATACATATATGCCAGGTTTCACTCATCTTCAGAAGGCACAGCCTGTTACTTTTGCTCATCATGTTGGCGCTTATATGGAAATGTTCAAGAGAGACTATGACAGACTTTCAGATATCTACGACAGAATGAACTACTGTCCTCTCGGAGCTGGCGCTCTTGCAGGAACAACCTATCCACTTGATAGAAAAATGACAGCCGACCTGCTTGGCTTCTATGGTCCTACACTTAACAGTATGGATTCTGTTTCAGATAGAGATTATGTTATCGAGCTGCTTTCAGCACTGTCCACTATCTGTGTACACCTTTCCAGATTCTCAGAAGAGATTATCATCTGGAATTCAAATGAATATCAGTTTATCGAGCTGGATGATTCATATAGTACAGGAAGCTCTATTATGCCACAGAAGAAGAACCCTGATATAGCCGAGCTTGTAAGAGGTAAGACTGGCCGAGTTTACGGCGCTCTCATCTCAATCCTTACAACAATGAAGGGAATTCCACTTGCATATAATAAGGATATGCAGGAAGATAAAGAGCTTACATTCGATGCTATTGATACAGTAAAGGGATGCATTGCCCTCTTCAATGGAATGATAAGCACAATGAAGCTCAATAAAGAGAATATGAAAGTCAGTGCAATGAAAGGCTTTACTAATGCTACAGATGCTGCTGATTACTTAGTTAAAAATGGCGTTCCATTCAGAGATGCTCATGGAATCATCGGACAGCTGGTACTCTACTGTATCGACAATAATAAAGCTATCGAAGAGCTGAGCATTGAAGAGCTCCAGAAGATCAGCCCAGTATTTAAAGAAGATATTTATGATGCCATTAGTCTTAAGACTTGTGTTGAAAAGAGAAATACAATCGGTGCTCCAGGACCTGAAGCTATGAAACAGGTTATTGAGATTAACGAAGAATTTCTAAAGAACATCTAATTAACATTTAATTGTTCAATATAAGAAAGAGAACCGCCAGATAAATCTGACGGTTCTCTTTTTCTCACCCTTCGATAAGATAACCTCTCTCACCCTATTTGAAATAATTATCTTATCTTATATTAAAGAATTATTTAACCCAATATTTAAATTCTTCATCACCCATTCGGATGTTATCATCATTAGATAACATTATCTCAACTCCTGGCTGAAGAAGCTGTCCATTAATAAATGTGTGGTTTGTAGAAGCATTGTCCCTTACATAGCATTCTCCATTACTGATACGGAAAATAGCATGCTTTCTACTTACCTTCTTATTATCAATAATCTGATAATCACAATTTACAGACTTACCAACCATGAACTCCTTATGAAGTATAGGAATAAGTTCATTTGTCTTAATACGAACAAGATAAGGAACTGGATTGCTGTATGTTTCAGATGTAGTCTGAACCACAGGCTCTTCTACCATCTTGTCGCCTTCATCCTCAAGGATTGTCTTCTGCTCCATTGAAAGAATGTATTGATAGAACTCTTCAAGGTTGAACATAAGCTTGCTGTCCAGATATTTAAGAATCTGATCAACGCACTCAACTGATGCCATATTAGCGAAGCGAACTTTACTGATAAACTCCTGAATAAACTCAGTTACATTACAATCAGCAAACTTCTTATTAACTGGCATGTAAAGAAGCTGTATATCAAGTGTTGAAAGCTCGATATACATATAATGTATATTCAGAAGCAGCTTATTAAGTGGCATGTTGTTCTCATTAAAGTAAATAAGCTGATTCAGAATGTTTGATAATATTGATAAAAATTCACCTTTATATAATTGCTTACGAAGGAACTGTTCTAATGGCAATGTAGCTGGAACCTTGAACTGAAGTGCCCTAACTCCATCAATAGCTACACAAGTACATTTTGTCCTATTTCCTACAAATTCGTAGTTGTACATTGTCATCTCGAACTGATCAATAGGAACATCTTCCTCGAGCTTGAAATTAAGTGTGAATTCGTCGTAACTCTGATTATTTAAATCTTCCACACTAATAACCCTCCATATATTTCATACACTTTTTATACTATCAAATATATGTAAAAAATTCAATTACATTTATCAGTTTGAAATCAAAATTAATCTACAAACTCAACTCCAGAAAGAAGTTCTTTCTTAACATCATAAAGACGTGGTGAAAGGTCAAGATAATGAATATGTGGGTTATAGAAACGCTGTTCTTCTTCCCATATCTCGTTAGCAAGCTGATTTTTTACAAATGTCTGTATCTCCTTAAGTGAAGGCTTTTCATAAACAAGTTCGCCATCCTTGAAGATTGTAACCTGAAGTGGCTTTGCCTCAACATTTCTGAACTTCATATTCTTCCATGGCTTCTGAGGATCTATGAAAGCATAAGAATCGCTGAAATCTGGCTCTTCATCCTCTAACATAAGAAGGTCTGCTATTGCATAACCAGTCTTCTTACTATAAATCCTGTAAACCTTCTTCTTACCAGGGTTTGTAATCTTTTCAATGTTCTCTGAAATCTTAATCTTAGGAGTGTATGTGTCTCCATCCTTAACAGCAACCAGCTTGTAAACTCCACCAAACACTGGGTCTGACTTAGATGTGATCATTCTCTCACCAACTCCATAGGAATTGATCTTAGCTCCCTGCTTATTAAGGGAATCGATTAAGTACTCATCTACACTGTTTGAAACAACAACCTGACAATCTGTAAGACCTTCCTCATCAAGCTGTCTTCTGATCTTCTTTGAAAAGTAAGCCAAGTCACCACTGTCTATACGAACGCCCTTAAGGCGCTTGCCCATTGGCTCAAGAACTTCATGAGCTACCTTGATAGCATTTGGAAGTCCACTCTCAAGAATGTCATATGTATCTATAAGAAGAACGCTGTTATCTGGATAAATTTCAGCATAGTTCTTAAATGCCTCATACTCTGATGGGAAGAATTCAATCCAGCTGTGAGCCATTGTTCCGACAGCTGTAACGCCGAACTGCTGATCAGCCATAACTGTAGCTGTTGTATTAACTCCACCGATAAAGCATGCTCTTGTTCCCCAAACAGCAGCATCTGGTCCCTGAGCTCTTCTTGCTCCGAACTCCATTACCACTGCATCTCCTGCTGCTCTAGCTATTCTGTTAGCCTTTGTAGCAATGAGTGACTGGAAGTTAATGCAAATGAGAAGCATTGTCTCAACAAGCTGTGCCTCAATAATAGGAGCTGTTACTGTAACTATTGGAATATTAGGATATACAATAGTACCTTCTGGAACAGCTTCGATTGTTCCTGTAAACTTGAAGTTCTTCAGATAATCAAGGAATCCCTCATCGAACATATTGCGTCCGCGAAGATATTCAATGTCATCATCTGTGAACTTAAGTCCCTGTACATAGTCTATAAGCATTTCAAGACCAGCACTGATAACAAAACCACCCTCGTCAGGATTAGTTCTGTAGAACATATCGAATACAGCAACCTTATCCTTATTGCCTGTAACGAAGTAACCATTTGCCATGGTCAATTCGTAGTAATCCATTAACATAGTTAAATTACGCATACCTTTTCTCCTTCTTCATACACTAACCATTCTAAAATGTTAGTTATTTGCATTTCTATTCTCACGCTTACGAAGACGTGAATCAAGTATTTTCTTACGGATACGTAGGTTCTCTGGTGTAATTTCAAGAAGCTCATCATTCTCAAGGAAGTCAAGAGACTGTTCAAGAGAAAGCTGCTTTGGTGGAACCAGTTTCAGAGCTTCGTCAGCACCTGATGAACGTGTATTTGTAAGATGCTTTGTCTTGCAGACATTTACCTCTATATCTTCCTGACGGCCTGTTTCACCAACAACCATACCAGCATAAACATCTACACCAGCACCGATGAAAAGAGTTCCTCTTTCCTGAGCATTAAAGAGACCATAAGTAACTGATGTACCAGCCTCAAACGCTATAAGGCTTCCATTTGAACGGTAGCTGAGTTCACCCTTGTAGTAATCATATCCATCGAAAATAGTATTGATAACACCATTTCCCTTTGTGGCTGTAAGGAATTCTCCACGGAATCCTATAAGTCCACGGGATGGTATTCTGAACTCAAGTCTTGTAGTACCTGTACTAACCTGAGCCATTCCGTTCAGCTCACCTTTTCTCATGCTAAGCATATTTATAACAGTACCTGAGAATTCTTCAGGAACATCAACTATTGCAATTTCATATGGCTCCTGCTTCTTGCCAAGTTCATCTGTTCTATAGATAACCTCAGCCTTACTTACAGCAAACTCATATCCTTCTCTTCTCATATTCTCAATAAGAACTGAGAGATGAAGCTCTCCACGTCCTGAAACCTTGAAGCAGTCTGTAGATTCTGTATCCTCTACTCTAAGAGAAACATCTGTATTAAGCTCTCTGTAAAGTCTGTCTCGTAGCTGTCTACTTGTGACGAACTTACCTTCTTTACCAGCAAGAGGTGAATCGTTTACAAGGAAGTTCATAGAAATTGTTGGCTCAGTAATCTTCTGGAATGGAATGCTTTCTGGCTCATCTGGAGAACAGATTGTATCTCCGATCTTCAGGTCTGCAATACCAGATACAGCTACTATAGAACCAACTGTAGCTTCATCTACATCCACCTTTGAAAGGCCATCATATTCATAAAGCTTAGAAATCTTTACTCTCTCTTTTCTATCAGGTTCATGATGATTTACAATCAGAGCTTCCTGATTAACCTTGATAGTACCATTATCAACCTTACCTACACCAATTCTACCTGTGTACTCATTGTAATCAATTGTGCTGATAAGAATCTGTGTTCCTCTTTCTGGATCTCCCTCTGGAGCTGGAATAGAATTAACAATAGTCTCGAAAAGTGGCTTCATATCCTTGCCCGGCTCAGTAGCACTGTAGGATGCAACACCCTCTCTTGCTGAAGCATAAACGAATGGACAGTCAAGCTGTTCCTCGTTAGCATCCAGATCAAGGAGAAGCTCAAGAACTTCCTCTTCTACAGCTTCAGGTCTGGCATCTGGTCTATCAATCTTATTTACACAGACTATAACTGCAAGATTAAGAGCAAGTGCCTTCTGAAGAACAAACCTTGTCTGAGGCATTGGGCCTTCGAATGCATCTACAACTAGAATAACACCATTTACCATCTTAAGAACACGTTCAACTTCTCCTCCGAAGTCAGCATGTCCTGGGGTGTCGATGATATTAATCTTGATTCCGTTGTATGATACAGCAGTGTTCTTAGAAAGGATTGTAATTCCTCTCTCGCGCTCTATATCATTTGAATCCATGACTCTTTCAGCAACTTCCTGGTTTTCTCTGAAAACACCACTCTGTTTCAAAAGGCCATCGACCAATGTTGTTTTGCCGTGGTCAACGTGGGCTATAATAGCCACATTTCTAATGTCTTCTCTTATCATAATTTTCTCCATTTAAATAGTGTATATTTAGTAAAGCCTTCCATATCGCTTAATTATCGATCTGGAAAGTTCATGTTTATTTTTATCTATCTGCGCTACACAGAATTTATCATCCACTTGCGGAGGATCCTTCACATCATCCGGAAGTATCATCAACGTATTGTTATCGACAAATAGGGTATTTTGCCGCTCATCGTTGATAAGAATGGTGGAGAATTCAGTAAAGTTTTCTCCTTTGACTGTAATACTGTTATTATAAGCATTATAATTCACGGACTTAATGGAAATGTCTTCCAGACCAAGTCTCATATAGGTTCTCTTATATGGTTCTACATATTTGTATAAATAGTTATCACCATATAACATATCGTACTGGGCAAGAAGTGACTTATTATGATATTCCTCATTATCACTTTGAGGATCATCATTGTAATACTTAGTATGAATATCCTGCATAACTCCGGAATCTATACCAATAGCCTTCATCATGTAGTCTGAAACTTCATATGCATAAAGATCTTTATCTTCAAGACCAAGATCAAAATTACTTACGATAACATATTCTGTCTGTGACTCAGTTCCGCTATTAAACTGTCCCTCTTTAAATGTAAGACTAGGAATATGATCACCATACATAAGAAGAACATAATCCTCACCGCGGGCATCCAGCTTTGCTTTAAGATCAGCTATCATCTCATCCATCTCGTAACATTGATTTACAAAATAGCCAAATTGATAACCGAGCTCTTCGCTCTCTTCTTCAGTCTCACCATCAACTGTGACATGAACATGCTCATCGCATTTAAGTTCTGTCTTTGGATAACGTCCATGACCCTGTACTGAAATAGTAAGTACAAAGTCCGGTTCCTCATCATAATCAAGAGCTGCTATTATTTCATCTGGGAGACAATTATCTTTTGCCCATCCAGTCTGTGTTCTCTCAAAATGCTGCATATACTCCAGAGAAGTAAATGTCTGGAAACCAAGACTTGCATAGGACTCATCTCTAGAATAGAACTTCGCTTTATTGTTATGAATGGCATGTGTTCCATATCCATTTCTAAGGAATACCTGTGCCATACTCTCACAAGGTGTAGTTGTAAGTATTGTCTTATATGGATACTCTCCAGCACCAAAGACTTTACTGTTCATTCCTGTAAGTATTTCAAACTCACTGTTTGCAGTACCTGCTCCAATAGCTGGAACTGTAAGGAATCCACTAGGATACTCTTCCTCATATTTCTTGAAATTAGGAATTGATTCTCTGTTTGTGTGAACTCCGTCAACTCTTCCAATATCAATAAAGGATTCAAGCTGAAGTACGATAACATTTGGATTCTGTGCCTTGTTATTCTTATATTTATAAGTCCTATGAGGTGTAACAACATCTTCAATGTCTTTAGCAAGAGCATCTACATTTGCCTGATTATAGTCATCAGGTTTTGTAATACCCTGGTCGATAACGCTATTAGAAAAGCAATAAACAAATCCATAGCTCTTATATGCCGTACCCAAATTTGTAAACTGATCAGAAATGATCTTTGTTTCCAAAGCAAGGAATGTCATTATATAAACAACAACGAAAGAAACAAGAACAACTATAGATCCCTGAACATAGTTAACTTTGCCTTTAAGTTTAGGAATCTTAAGGAATGCAAGGACTATAATTACTATGAACAGAATAACTCCAAGAACTATGGCTATTCTCTGCCAGAGGTTGAAGTAAATGTTAAACATACTTATAACATCTGAAAACATAATGAAGTCAATAGCTGAGAATGGAGTAATTCTATATCCCAGGAGAACGAAATTAATGAATCCCACTGCAAACCATAGTAGGAAAACAAGTCCCATAGCAAATCCACGTCTCTTGAACAACAGTCCAAAAGACAAAGTAAAATATAGAATTAGTACGTTATATAAAAATACAATTGGATTATGGAAAATAAATACGAATGGACTAAGAAGGGATCTTCTTCCCAGCATTTCAAGAAGAACCGCCTCAAAAATAGCTACGACAAGAATTATAAGCAGCCATTTCCATATAGACAGTTCATATGATTTTCTTATGACTTTTCCAGTTTTAGCTTTTATTTTAAGTAATTTTTCTTTCATGAAATCATCCTTAAAATACTAAAAGACCTGCTCGCATGCAGGCCACATAATCATCGTTTTATTTGCATGAGGTATTATATATCAAAAATAATGTGAATTCAACAAGTATAATAACCAAAAATAAAGGGATTTTAAGCAAAATATTCCCCGAAATACATAGTATTCCGGGGAATATTCTTATCATATTATTATATAATAACTAATTTTACCTCTTATTCAAGTGCTGATATGCTTTGTCCATAGCCAGTTTCTTTATTCATAAAGCACCTAGCCTCAGCACCTTCGTCATTATATTTTACGTAAGCATCTACCTCATCAGATAAGTATAAATACTCTTCTGTGAAACCTTCGTATGCTGTATCCTCGCAATCCTCCCACTTATCAATATAGCAGCTGCCAACGCCATTCATACCCTGAATCATCTCGCTACCTGCTTCTTCATTCCAGATAATCATGAATTTTGAGCCTATAAGTTTATCACTCTTTTCCTGAGTAAATGTGATATTGTCTCCATCAATCTTAAAAGATGTAAGATCTATTTTTGCCAAGTGATAAGCATTTTCTTTTTCAGAAGCTAAAGTCAAAAAGTAAACAGAGTTTTCAAATATAGTTGGATCATAGCTTGGTTCATCATTGAGTTTGAAGTCCATATCATCCGAAATAGAATAAACATGAAGACTTTCATTATCTGCATCATCCTGGTATATAATCCAATTATCATTTATAAAGTATGGATAAAAAACTTCTTTATCAATAATAATCTCTTCATTCTTACCATCCATATCTGTACAAACATACTTATCATCTGCATTAGTGAAGTACATCTTGTTACCTCTAACAACAAGATATCCATTACCATCACAAATCTTTGTTCTATCTCCACCAGATTCAGATACCTTTTCTATATAATACTCTGGGTTTTCATTATCCTTAGTCCAGTCCTGAGCCACATAATAGAAAGTATCTCCAACCTTATTGATAAACTGAGGCACAACATCCTCTGATAAAATTGACCACTCTCCTGCAGTCAAATAACTTGGACTCTCAGGATCATCAACAAGTTCCATCTTTACAAACTGATATAAATCCTTCCCCTTTACAGAAAATCTTCCATAAAACGTTTTACCTTCAATGTAATTCATACCATACCAGTTGAAGTTACACATAGCTTGTGTTTGCTCATCCTTGTAGTTTGGAAGCATTGTGTTAAGGATAGCCTCGTAATCAATCTTTTCTTCTTCAGTTGTTACCTCAGCCTCTGTAGCCGCCTCAGTTTCTGGCTCCTTTGAACCACATCCTGATAAAGCCAGTCCCATAGCAAGTGCCATAGTAAATGCAACTGTTCTTAAAAACCTTTTTTTCATCCTTCCCCCTCCTTTTAATAATCCCAATAACCAGATCCGTTAAAGTGATATTTAACACCATTTATCCATAAACTAGTATTTGAAGCATACCAATTACCATCTGAGAACCACCAGCCTGTTCCATCTACATGCCATGTTCCGTTGGAGTAGTTCTCGTCCCAGCTACCATCATTATTCAGCCAGCAGCCGTCACGATATTCGCCCCAGTCCATATATCCATCAGATGTGAAGTAATACCACTTTCCATCTATTTTCTGCCACTGAGACTGTGGATACCAGCCCGCAGTATCTTCGAACCACCAGCCTTTACCATTACTCTTCCAGCTTCCAGTTCCAGCATAAGTCTGTGTACCATCCTTATTGTACCACTTACCTTTTATCCATTCGTTACTATACTTAGATTCCGAGACATTTGAATTTCCAGAACCTCCAGACGCATTTGAATCATTACCCGTTCCCTTTGATGCATTTGCATTTGAACCACCTGAATTATCTACTCCTACATTCTGTTTAGGAGTTTGCGTCCATTTTCCATAAAGTGTAAAACTACTAGTAACCGGAGAATCAAAATTATACTTTGTTGTGAATGCCGCATCTACATACCAATCTTCAAATATGTAATTATATGTTGCATCTCCAGCCTTTGTTGGATTCGCAGGTCTATTAACCTTAGCACCATCTATTACTAACGAATCAGCAATTACAGTACCACCATTTGTTTCAAACGAAACCGTATATTCAATCAATATATCTTTCCAGATTGGTTTTATATATGTTGTTCCCGTTATTGTAATGCTATCACCTGGATTATAGTTGTTTTCCACAGATCCAACTTTTACACTCCATTTATCAAATTCCTGACCAGCTGGAGCATTAAATGTATTCGATGGTGGTAAAATATAATCTTCACCTTCATTAACTATATCCATTGTTTTTGTTCCTGTACCACCATTCGAATTATAATACACTTTATATGTTGTTACTGGTGGTTCATTCACTGTAATAATAGCTTTACTACTATCAACAAACGTACTACCCGTATATACTCTACAATAGATTTGATAAGGTCCAACATCCGAAGACAAGTTTGTTGGAATCGCAATTGACGAAGAATTATTTCCTATTGTTGTTTCTCCTATGTGAGGAGTTATTAACCTCCACGAATATGACAGTTCCTGTTCAGGCGTAACAGAAGCTGAAACAGAAATTGTTTCATTAATTTCGCCTTCAGTTACTGTAATATTACTTGGTTGCTGGTTTATAGTGATAGTTACAATCGGATTATTTACTGTAATTACAGCCTCATTACTTTTTTTAGACGTTCCACCAGCAACAACATTACAATACATCTTATAGGTTCCCGCTACTAAATTTGTTGGAATAGACATGACTGCAGTATTACCTTCTAGAGGTTTTTCACCTAAAACAGGATCAATCAAATACCAATAATAATTTAGAGTATGTGTGGAATTTACACTTGCACTAACAGATAATGATTCAGTAATATTCCCCTTTGTCACAGTAATATCACTAGGTTGTTTTGTAATAGTAACTACAGGAGCTACAACTGTAACCGTCGCCTCATCACTCTTTTTCCAAGTCGAACCAGCATTAACCCAACAATATATCTTATAAATACCAACAGTTAGATTTTTAGGAACTTCAACACTCGAAGAGTTTGATCCTATAAACTCTTCAGCAACACCAGGCTTTTGAATCCTCCACGAATAAATTATTTCATCCGATGAATCAGCCTCAGCAGTTATGCTAAGATTAACATTTATATTTTTTTCGGTTACCGTAACACTTTCTGGCTGTTTTGAAATAGTAATTACAGGATTATTAACTGTAACTACAGAATGCGAACTAACAGCATTCCCCCCTTCGCAATAAACTGTGCACCAGAATTCATAGTTTCCAGCAGCTAAGTCTGTTGGAATAGTCAAATTAGGCGAATCGCCTCCTATTGGTTTAGCTCCCAAATCTGGATAATCAATCGTCCATGCATAATGCAGTTCTTGATTAGGTGTAACTGTGGCAGAGACTGATAATGTCCCACTAATACTTCCCTTAACAAATGTCTTATTTTGTGGCTGTTTCGTAATTGTAATTGTAGCAGCTGGAATAATTTTCCAATTTGCTCTAAAGTTCAATTCATCTATATCATTTGGAAGAATAATTTTAGTGCCCGGAGAATAATTTCCTATATTTGTTACCCAATAATCAAACTTTTGACCAGAAGGCGCAGTAAACTCACATTCTGGTACAATATATGATGTACCGGTTTTCTTAGTTACAGATTGCATGCTTCCAGAGCCATAACCAGGATCAAAATTTAACGTAATGTTTTCGTATTCTTGAGCGCCTGTAATGGTGTGATTTATGTAATATCTACCATCACTAGATCTTACAGCATTTATACCATTAATTTTAACCAAAGTATTATCATCAAAATTATCAGGCAAGGAAAAAGAAACATATATTTCCAATTTTTCACCAGCATAAAAACTTTCAGAATCAGATTTCCAGCTACCACTATTAATCGAATAAACAGTATAATAATCAATTTTAGTAATTGATACGCCTGAAGGGCTACTAACAGTTCCTGTTTGAAAATCTTTTGGTAAATCACCCACAACTGGGAGTGGTATTGTCACAGCAACATTACTAAATGTACCTCCACCCGCTTGAACTCCACTATTGAATTCCGGTATTAACCCAATTATTAATGCGGTTACAATAATATAACTTAATAGCTTGCTTATTCTTTTTTTCATTTTTACTCCTTCCCATCTCTCCATTATTATTTACATCAAAAAAACGCAGTTCACCTACTAAGATAAACTGCGTCATAAAAATAACATGTTAAAAACATATTTATCCCCCCTAAAAACCATTCTCTCTAACCACTCATAGAAATGGTAACATATAGGAGTAAAAAAAACAAGTTCTTTATTTTACTTTGTTGCTCCACATATTGAGCATTTTGTGGTTGTATGAGGAACCTGTGTAGTAACAGTTTCATCCCAACCAGGTGTTCCACCATAACCTGAACCATAGCAAATATCATCACCAGCATCACAATGTGCACCGGCTGCGTCAGCTGATGTAAATGTTGCTCCACAACCACTACAACGATAAGATCCATCATGATGTACTGTAGTTGTTTCAGTAGTATATGTAGTCTCTGTTACCCAATTATGAGTATGTGATTCAGATGAAACCCATGCACCAGATGAATTTACATAGCAACCATCTACATACTCATCATGAGCCATATATCCACTAGCCTTAAAATAATAACAGGAACCATCTATCCAGAGCCAGGTTGATGTTGGATACCATCCTGAATTATCTGTATACCACCAACCGGTTGAATCAGAAGCCCAGTGACCTCCAGAATACTTAGTATTCCAGCTACCGTCCACATTCAGCCAGCAACCATCTCTATACTCAGAATAATCCATATATCCATTAGAGGTAAAGTAATACCAGCTGCCGCCTATATTTGTCCATCCAATCGCATAACTACCACCAGAGTACTGATACCACCAGCCTGTCGAATCATGTTTCCACGAACCACCAGCGGCATATAAATCTAACACATTATAGTTTATTAAAGCAATAAATATTGACAATAAAAGCAAAATAGAAATACTCTTTTTCTTCATTTCTTCAACTCCTCCCAACAAGTAATATTTTACTTTAAATTCATATAGCATTCAACCAAATGTAAAAAGAACGATTCAATATAAAATATATGATAAAGTATTGCGCTTGTATTACATTTGCATTAAAATATATTTATATTATATTGGAGGTAATGCTATGGCAAGTACAATACAAGTAAGAGTCGATGATGAATTAAAAACAAAGTCTGATATCCTTTTCAAGGAATTAGGAACAGATACCACTACAGCTATTCGTATATTTTTAACACAGGCAATAGCACATAATGGTTTCCCTTTTGAAATAAAAAGAAGTACGAATAGTATATATAAACCATTATCAGAATCCGAAATGCTCGAAAGAATAGAAGCATCTAAAGAACTGTCGGATAAAGGTTTTTATAGAGATGCAGATGTTGTAATCGCAGATATGAGGGCAAAATATGGTTTATAAAGTTGTTATATCAGCAAATACGAATCGTAAGTCAAAAGGAGCTATACCAAATGGTATAGCTCCACAGACTGTAGACAAAGCCGGTTGTGAAACACGTGTTTCACAACCGATTTTTCTATTTTATGTTATGCTACTGCAAATAATCTTGAAAATGGGTTAAATGGTGATCCTATTATCCCCTTTCTT
>Ga0129306_1000713_pt1 | contig 47492 bp, 32 predicted proteins | sample P827metagenome_FD_94438 | JGI IMG/M metagenome (GOLD analysis project Ga0129306, IMG submission 94438) | Capybara group fecal microbial communities from Wisconsin, USA - P827 metagenome | ecosystem: Host-associated > Mammals > Digestive system > Large intestine > Fecal | place: USA: Wisconsin... | reverse complement strand
GAGAGGGTGCCGTCGGAGATGATAACCGCCTCCTTGCCGCGCAGGGCATGACCGGCAGACGAGGTGACGTTGATGGTGGGCGAGGACATGAAATGGAGGTAGTCGTCGGACGTGATGCCCGCCTTGCCCGTCGCCGTGACGTCGAGGGTGCCGTCGCCACTGAAGATGAGCTGACCCTCGCTGAAAAGGGCTGCCTTCTCGTCCTCGCCGGAGGGCGTGAGCGTGTAGGACGAGCCGTCGGCCAGCGTGTTCGTACCCTTCACCACGACAAAGCAACGTTTCTTGCCCTGGTTGTTGATGGCCGCGCCGCGCTTGTTGGTGAGGTTCAGGCCGTTCAGCACGAAGGCCTGTTTGTAGTTACTGTAGGTCTTGAAATAGCCGTCGGCGCAGGTGCCGCTCAGCTCGTAGATGATCTTTTCGGAGGTGGTGTTGACGACGGTGACGTCGCTGCCGTCGGCAGAGACGATGCCAGCCGAGTCGCCTGTAATGGTGACGCCGTCGGAGGCATAAGCGATGTAGATGGTGCGGTCGAACGGCGTGTTGGCGATGCTGTCTTCAGCGTCATCGACATCGATGCTGCTGATGGCGAGGGTGTCATCGTTCGTGAGACCGCTGTCCGCCTCCGTTTCATCGTTTGTCGCGCAGCTCGTCCAGAGAAATGCCCAGCAGGGCAGAAAAAGGAAAACCATCCATTTTTTCATCGTTTTCATTATAAATTGATTCAACTTGGACGCAAAAATACGACAAAATGTAAGACCTCCGATGCTGTAAAAGCCGTTTTTAACAATTATCAGTTCGGGGGTGCGCTTTTTTGCATTTGTTAAGATGACGGATGGTTTTTATGGCCTGCTGTTACTTTTCCACGAAGTCGATGACGAGCTGTATGACGGGCAGGGCGCTGTCGAAGCGGATGTGGGCGACGTCGTCGAGCGGGGTGTGGTAGTAGGGGAAGGCGTCGCCACCCTCGTTCTCGAGGAAGATGCAGGGCACGCCGCGGACGGCAAAGGGGTAATGGTCGCTATTGGCGGCAAGGGCGCCGCGCTCGAGGGCGCGGAAATAGCCGCCCTGTTTATTCAGCTCGTCGAAGCGGCGCCAGCCGTCCATGCCCGCCTCGCTGGCCTCGGAATAGAGCGTGGGGTTGTTGTCGCCTATCATGTCGATATTAATAAGGTATTTCACGCGGTCGAGCGGCACGAGGGGGTGCTCGGCATAATAGGTGGAGCCGTAGAGCCCGCAGTCCTCGCCCGAGAAGGAGACGAGGAGGATGTCGAACGGCGGGCGGTGGCGGGCGAAGTAGCGGGCGAGCGTCAGCAGGGCGGCCGTGCCCGAGGCGTTGTCGTTGGCGCCGCCGTAGAAGACGTCGGGACCGAACGTGCCCAGATGGTCGTAGTGGGCGGTCAGGACGTAGCAGCTGTCGTGGCGAAGGCCGTCGATGCGGGCGATGACGTTCTCCGTAGCGTAGTCTTTATAGAACTGGTTATCCACATCGATGGTGACACGCCTGGCATCGGCAGGCAGGGCGTCGGCGCGCACCCAGACGTCGGGCTTCGAAAGGACGGTGGCGGACTCGGCCTTGTAGTACTTCAGCGGCAGGGGGGCCTCCCCCACCCCCTCCTGAAGGAGGGGAGACTGATTACTTCCGCTCACGGCTCCCTTCCCTTTAGGGGAGGGCTGGGGTGAGGCTGCGCTCACGTACGGCTCGTAGGTGAGCGTGCGTTGCTCGGGGTGTTCCCACAGCAGCATCATGCCTGCCCACGCGAGGGTGGTGTCGGCCTTGAGGCGCGCAAGGTCGGCGCGGAAGTGGCGGGCCATGAAGTAGTCGCACACCACGAAGGCGCCGCGGTACTCGGGCCGCCGCAGGTCGTCGAGGAGCCGGCCGGGCGTGTAGCCGAGCGTGTCGAGGCGGTAGAGGGGGAAGGTGCCGTGGACGGCGGGCGAGAACTCGCGCAGGGTCCATTCGTAGCCTGGGGCGAGGGCGTGGCCGTCGATGCTGAGCGAGGCATGGCCGGAGTGGGTGTTGACGTCGAAGGTGAAGGGCTGCAGCTCCACGTTATCCACGCCTGCGTGGCGGTACTCGCGCTGGAGGTAGGCCGACGTCAGCCGTACGCCCTCCCTAGCATAGCCCCTGCCCTGGTAGCGCGACGAGCTGAGCTCCGTCACCACACGGCGGTAGTACTTCATGTCGGGGGCCGAAGGGGCACAGGAGAGGAAGAAGTATGAAAAAGAAATGATGAATAAGGAAAAAAAAATACTCCTGCTTTTCATAATTACAGATTGATAAGGTTAACCTCTCTTTTTTTTGCCGCGAAGATAGCGGAAAAATTTGGAAATACGAAGAAAAAGGCTTTTCTTTGCAAAAATATTCACTTTACAATTTTACCCCAATGAAAACCCGTAAGCTGATTTCCCTTGCTGCCCTGCTGCTGACCGTGCTGGGCACGAACGCCCAGAACCCCTACCTCCCCCTGTGGGAGCATCTGCCCGACGGCGAACCCCGCGTCTTCGAAGACCCCGACAACCCCGGCAAGCTGCGTGCCTACATCATCGGCTCGCACGACGTCACCTATACCGCCTACTGCGGGCCCGACATCCGCATGTGGTCGGCACCCGTCGAGAACCTGACGGAGTGGCGCGACGAGGGCCCCATCTTCACGCATTTCGTTGATGGCCAATGGGACACCATGTATGCCCCCGACCTCGTGGAGATTAAGGACAAGACGACGGGGAAGAAAACCTACTGGCTTTATCCCCACAGCCGCGGGTGGCGCCGCGTGGCGACGGTCTGCAAGAGCGACCGCCCCGACGGACCCTTCACGCCCGTGAACCTGACGCCCGACGGACGTGCCTGCGTCGATGGCTCGTTCATCGACTTCGACCCCAGCGTCTTCGTCGAGAACATCACGAACAAGAAGGACAAGGACTTCGACAAGGGCTTCCGTGCCTACGTCTTCTACGGCTTCCAGCACTCTACAGCCGTCGAGCTCGACCAGAACACCATGTACAGCCAGCGCCCGGGCACGGACCGCATAGACCCTTTCATCCCCGCCAGTAGTGCCGACGGCCGCCTGCTCGACAAGGAGGGAAGCGAATACAAGGCGCTCTACAAGGGACAGAACCCGCTCGACTTCAACTTCTTTGAGGCCAGCAGCATCCGCCAGGTGGGCAACAAGTACGTGATGGTTTTCAGCGGCTATAGCGGCAAGGAGTACGGCCTGGGCAACACCAACAGCGCCCTGCGCTATGCCTACGGCGACAGCCCTCTCGGCCCCTGGCGCTCGGGCGGCGTCCTCGTGGACAGCCGCGGCGTCGTGCCCAACGAGAACGGCACACGCCTCACCACCACCAACGCCGCACACAACACCCACGGCTCGCTACAGGAAATCAACGGGCAATGGTACGTCTTCTACCACCGTCCGCCACGCGGCTTCGGCAACGCCCGCCAGCCCATGGTGGCGCCCGTGAAGATCGAGTGGGACAAGAAGTCCGTCGCCAAGGGCGGACAGGTGCGCATCACGGGCTACGACCCCTTCACAGCCACTAACGAGTGGACGGCCAAGGCCAGCGACGGCAACGAATACCGCGGCGCCGAGGTCACCAGCGAGGGCTTCCAGATCTTCGGCCTGCCCCCCTATGCCTACTACTCCGCTGGCTATGCCTGCTACATGGCCGGCCCGGGCAGCAACGAATGGATGCAGGACAACCACGACGTGTGGAAGAACCACATGGACCTCGCCGGCATCAAGAACGGAGGCATCGTCGGCTTCAAGTACTTCGGCTTCGGAGGACTGGCGCAGACCACGAAGGGCGTGCCCGCCTTCGAGGGTACGCAGAAGGGCAACAACACCCAGCTCAACCTCTTCCTCACCCCTGGCGGACATGGCGCCTTCAAGATTCACGTCATGCTCGACGGCCCCTACGCCAACAGCACGTGGAACGGACGCGAGATTGCCGTCCTCGATGTGCCGGCGGGCGCGCCGCGCGAGGCCAGAAACTTCACGCTGCCGGTCGATGCCGTCGAAGGCCTCACGGGCAAGCATGCCATCTATCTTGTCGTCGAGGGTCCTGAGATTGAGCAGCCCCAGCAGCCCGAGGGCCGTCCGCAGTTCGGACGCCGTCAGGGTCCCCAGCGCCCGCAGGGCCTCTTCGACCTCCACGGAATAGGCTTCTCCAATAACACCTCCCTGGCCGTCGGCCCATACACGGAAGCCCCTGACGTCACCATTACCGTCGATGGCAAGCGCCTCGCCATCCCCGCCACGCCCCTCTACAGCACCAACGCCAACGGCTATACCGACTGCGCCCACTACCAGCTCTATGCCCCCCTGACTGAGAGCTCCAAAATTCAGGCCACGTCTTCTACGGCCCTTCCCGCCGTGCAGTTCGAGGTCAGCCCCATCGCCGCAGGCCGCGCCACCGTCAAGGCCACCTGGAAGGGCAAGACAAAGACGTTTCTGATCAATTAAGCCCATGGTCTATAGTCTATAATCGAATGAAAAATGAAGAATGAAAAATGAAAAATAAAATGTTTACGTCCTCAGCCCACACCCCTCAACCCTCAGCCTTCAGCCCTCAGCCCTCAGCCCTCAGCCCTCAGCCCTCAGCCTTCGGCAGAGCTATTTATTCTTCATTCTTCATTTTTCATTCTTCATTCTTCCTCCTTCTCCTCCTCTGCGCCTGCGCAGAGAAAAGCCCCTCTCCTGTGACCTTCCAGAACGAAGGCAACCCCCTCGTCCGCACCTGCTATACCGCCGACCCCGCCCCGGTGGTCATCGACGGACGGCTCTACCTCTACACGGGCCACGACGAGTGCTTCGAGGACAGCGTGGGCTACGAGGGCCTCTACGGCTTCAACATCACGGGCTGGCTCTGCTTCTCTACCGACGACATGCAGACGTGGACCGAGCACGGCGTCGTCCTCAGCCCTGCTGACTTCAGCTGGGCCTCCGGCGAGGCATGGGCTGCGCAAGTGGTGGAGAAGGACGGCCGCTACTGGTACTACGTCAGCACCCAATGCGCCGACCCCAACTGCAAGGCCATCGGCGTAGCCGTCGGCGACAGCCCCACAGGACCGTTCAAGGATGCCATAGGAAAACCTCTCATCGTTGACAGCATGACGCCCAACGCCCACCCCCTCGGCTGGTGGAACGACATCGACCCGACCGTCTTCATCGACGAAGACGGCACGGCATGGCTCAGCTGGGGCAACGGCACCTGCTTCCTGGCCCGTCTGAAGCCTTCGATGACGGAACTCGACGGCGACATCACGGCCCTCCCCATGGAGAACTACGTCGAGGGTCCCTGGCTCTACAAGCGGCGTGCCGACGACGGCCGCACGTGGTGGTACATGGTCTATGCCTCCATGGGCAGCCGCGGCGAGACCATCTCCTACGCCATGGCGCCTGACGTCACAGGCCCCTGGGAGTTCCGCGGCGAGCTCACAGGACCTGCCAAGGACAGCTTCACCATCCATCCGGGCGTCGTCGACTACAAGGGCCACACCTACCTTTTCTACCACAACAGCACCCTCTCGCTGGGCGGCTATGGCCCCGCCACCGGCCGGCGAAGCGTCTGCTACGAGGAGATGTTCTACAACCCCGACGGCACCATCCGTCCCGTCGTCCAGACCCTCGGCCCTGCCGAGTCCATCCAGACGGGCGACCTACTCTTCATCAGCATCCCCGCCGACTACGACCTCGACGACAAGACCCACTACCCCACCTCAAACATCCAGAACTTCATCCACGTCGCCATGCTCGAGGTTGATGACCGTCAGGATATCTACGCCATCGACGCCACGCTCAAGTATGGTGTCCATCGTCATCCGCTCGACACGCTCCTCAGCCAGTTCACGCTCAACGGCGGCCGCCTGCCCCGTATGGAAATCATGAGAGTATCCTCACCCCAACCCGAAGCCTCACCCCAGCCCGAAGCCTCACCCCAGCCCTCCCCTAAAGGGAAGGGAGCCGTAAGCGGAAGTAATCTGTCTCCCCTCCTTCAGGAGGGGACGGGGGAGGCTATCCTTCAGGAGGGGACGGGGGAGGCTGCAATTAATCTTGCCAAGCAACACCTGGGCGTAGCGTACGACATGGAGTTCCGCCCGGGCGGCGACCTTTATTGCAGCGAGCTTGTACACCTCTGCTACCTCGATGCCGACGGCCGTCCCCTCTTCCCGCTCATCGACATCGACCTCCGCACCATTCCTCCCGCCCGCGCACGTCGCGGCAATCCCGACGGCCCCGACGCCAATCCCCTGCGCCCAGGCCCCGACCAGAGCGAGTTTACCATCCCTCCCTACTGGACGCAGCTCTGCCGCCTTGCCGGCATCGCCCTACCCCAAGGCGAAGGCATCATGCCTGCCGACATCTACCGCAGCCCCCTGCTCCGTACCGTAAACGCCACCATCCCCACGAAATAACCCTTTTTCGCGACAATTGTACTTTATAGTAGAGACGTCAACGCATGGCGTCTCTACTGCTTTTTTCCCCGTTTTTTCAGAGACAGCAATAAAAAAGTGTTGAGCTGCGCTCTTCACTTTTACGCCATGCCAAAGTTCAAAAAAGTTTTGACTTTGGCCATTTGGCTTTTAAAAGTGTTCAATTTCTGAACAATTTTCGCCGAAAATCAAAAAAAGTGCACTTTTCTTGCACAAGTCATATTTTTTTACTTATACCTTTGCAGAGCTAAAAACGAAAACAATCTAAAAAAGAACAATGAAAAAAGATTTGTTAGCTCATTACATCACGGTTGCCGTGCGCAGCCTCGAACGCTACAAGACGCAAAGCGTCATCTCCATCGTCGGCCTCGCCGTCGGCTTCGTCTGCCTCTCGCTCTCGGCCCTATGGCTTCGCTACGACAACACGTACAACACCTTCATCCCCGACTATCAGGACAAGTACGCCATCGCTTCGGAATGGGATGGAAAGTACCTACTCTCGTCTCCAAGCCCACTCGTCAAAATCCTGAGCGAATGGCCCGAGGTGGCGGCCTGCAGCATTTACGACGAGTACATTTCCCTATTCAACGAAACAGGGGAGTATCATTTCTGCCTCTTCTTTGACCAGAACGTACTCGACTTTCTCCCCATCGAGGTCGTACAGGGCGACCCGAAGTTCATGGAGCACTTCACGCCCGGGAGCATCGTGCTGACGGATGAATACGCCAAGCGGCTCTTCGGAACGGAAGACCCCATTGGGCAGAAGCTGACGGCGAGCGGCGTGGAACGAACGGTTGTCGCCATCGTTCGCTCGTACAGTAAGCACACGACCTTCCGCTTCGACCACATCCTCCCGAGCGAAAGATCCGATTCCCGCAATAGTGTGGAGCAGATTCTGGTGCACCTTCATCCGGGAGCCGACGTGCGGAAGTCGTTCGAGGAGAAGATTAGCGAGGCTATCGACGCGCCGCCGTTCGCTCCCTTTCACATCAAACTCATCCCCTTAACAAAGCTGCACCACTACGACAACAACAACAAACTCTCGTATGCCCACATGCGGGCGTTCCTGCTGGCCAGCATCCTGCTCACCGCCTGCGCCCTCATCAACTTCCTCACGCTTTATTTAAATAGGTTGCGCGGGCGCAAGCGCGAGATGGCGCTTCGGCTCGTTCACGGCTCAAGCCATCGTGGACTGGTGGCGATGTTCGCCGTCGAACTGCTCGTCACGTTGGGCAGCGCCATCGTGCTCGGCATGGTGGGAGTGTTCGTCCTGAAGGATGTCTTTGCCGACTTTGCGGGCATCCGCATGGGCGGCGGCTACATCATGGGCCATGCGCTGCTCATCATGCTGGGCGTGCTGGCAGTCTGCTTGCTGCTGAGTCTTGGAGCCGTTGAGATTGTGCGGCGGCGCACGCTCTCTTCGTCCATCAGCCCTGCCGCGGCCAGGCGTCACGTATTCTCGTCGGCCAGCATCGGCGTGCAACTGACCGTCAGCCTTTGCTTTGTCTTCTGCGCCGTGGTGATGCTGCGCCAGCTCTGGTTCATGAAGAATACCGACCAAGGCGCGAGGCTGAAGGACAACGCCTGCCTGACCTTTCAGGGTAGAATCAGCAATAGTGGTAATTTGATTCCCGTAGAGAATAATTTCATCAAGGACAATGCCCTCGACGCCAAGTTGGCCGAGCTGCCTGCCGTAGAAGACGTAATGATTGGCAGCAACTTCTACACAGGAAACTACTCCAAAGGTCAGTATTACCTTAAGGCTTCGCTGGAGGACGAGGGCTTGGCAACTGAATGCTATATGGATATATTCGATCCTGCCAATCCTATCTATGGCTTCACCGTGCTTGAGGGCACGCTACCCAAGCGCGAATCGTGGAACGACAACGAAATCATCATCTGCGAATCGACCCGCGACATGCTGGGACTGAAGGAGGCGCTCGGCAAAACCATCTATTACAGACACGATAACGACTGGAGCCATAATTTATACCATACGGCCACCGTAGTCGCCGTCATCAAGGACATCCAGACGCTCAACGTCCGCCAGAAAGGAAAGCCCATATTCTTCCGCCGCCCTTCCGACTACGATTACGAGAACAGGTCGTTTTGGTATATCAATTTCTCCTACCATCACGGCATGAAGAAGGAGGTCGAGGAGCAGATTGCAGAGATGATGAAGCCGTACCCCGACGAAAAATACTCGATAATGTACGCAGAAGAAGTCTATAACGAGCAATTCAAGAGCGAAAACAACCTCAGCCGCTTGCTGACGTTGGTCACGGCGGTCTGTATCCTGATAGCCATCTTTGGCGTCTATAGCATCATCACGCTGGCCTGCCGCCAGCGCCGCAAGGAGATTGCCCTGCGCAAGATTCATGGCGCAAAGCTCCGCGACATCCTCGGCATGTTCGTGAATGAGTACGGCCTCATCCTCGTCATCAGTTCTTTAGTGGCCTTCGCCGTCGGCTACCTCATCATGCACGGCTGGCTGGAGCAGTACCTGAAGCGCATCACCATCGGCCCGCTGTTCTACATCGGCATCTTCGTCGCCACCGCCCTCCTCATCGCCCTCTGCGTGGGCGCCCGCGTCTGGCGCACCGCCCGCGAGAACCCCGCCGACGTGGTCAAGAGCGAATGAGGCGACTTCGTCGCAATGAATAATGAATAATTAAGAATTAAGAGTTAAGAAAAAATGCGCAACGGCTCTCTTCGTTTTCCGGAAGTAAGGGATAGTTTATAAACTGCATCCGTATTTTTTTTTAACGGCGCCGCTGTTTATTTTAACGGCGCCGCCGTTAATATTGACAGGGCCGCCGTTAAAATAAACAGCGGCCCTGTTAAAAAACTACGTCAAACAATCAGAAAACTTAGTTCTGGGTTTCACGATTACTGTTTCGTGATTTCGACGACTCGGCTGCGGAGATTGCCGGAGGTGAAGACGTCGAGGCCGACGGTCATCAGATAGCGGCCGGAGAAGGTCTGGCCGTTGCCGCGCAGGCTGCTGCGGGTGCCGGGCACGAGGTTGATTTCCTCGACGCGATAGTCGGCATCGGGGTCGAGGCCTTCAAGACGGAGGGGACGGGTGCGGTCGTAGGCCATGGGGTGGACGTCGAAAGCGAAGAGGACGCTCTTGCCGTCGCGCGGGCTGACGAACTGCGTAGCGGCGTGGGGACCGTCGTAGGGCGAGTAGAGGCGGTATTGGTCGCCGTCGGCAATCACGTAGGAGAGGCGTTTCCAGTTCTTCACAGCCTCGCGGATGTAGGCCTGGTCGCGCTCGTCGAGCTCGTTGAAGCGGATGTCGAAGCCCAGCTTGCCCATCGAGGCGACGTCGGTACGGAACTTGATGCTGGCATTACGGTTCCACGAGGTGACGTGGGCGCAGACGGCACGCGAGGGATAGAAGAACGAGTAGCCGTACTGGATGAAGAGGCGGTCGATGGGGTTGGTGTTGTCGCTGGCCCAGAACTCGGTGAAGTAGCTGAGGGCCTTGTAGTCGATGCGCCCGCTGCCGCCCGAGCAGAGCATCATGCGCAGAGCGGGGTACTTGGCGTTGATGCGTTCGAGCACGCTATAGAGGCCGTGGACGTAATCGACGTAGAGCTGCGTCTGTTTCTCCTTCAGGTAGGGCGACCAGATGTTGGTGATGGGGCTGTTGCAGTCCCACTTCATGAAGGCGATGTCGGGGTAGTCGGTCATCAGGCGGTCGATGACGGAGAAGACGTAGTCCTGCACGGCGGGGTTGGAGAGGTCGAGGACGAGCTGGTTGCGGAAGTAGTACTCGTCGCGGACGTCGGGCTGGTGGATGACCCAGTCGGGGTGTTTCTCGTAGAGTTCGCTCTTGGGGTTGACCATCTCGGGCTCCACCCAGATGCCGAAGCGGATGCCCTTCTCGCCGGCAGCCTGCGTCAGGCGGGCGACGCCGCCCGGCAGCTTCTCGCGCGTCTCCTCCCAGTCGCCAAGTCCCTGGCGGTCGGACGAGCGGGGGTATTTGTTGCCAAACCAGCCGTCGTCGAGCAGGAAGAGGTCGACGCCCATGTCGGCGGCATTATCCATCAGCTGGATGAGGCGCTCCTCGTCGAAGCTGAAGTAGGTGGCTTCCCAGTTGTTGAGCAGGGTGTAGCGCTCCTCGTGGCCCTGATAGAGCTGGTAGTCGCGCGCCCAGCGATGGATGTCGCGCGAGGCGTCGCCGAGGCCCGACGTGGAGAGGGTGAAGATGAAGTCGGGGGTGACGAAGGTGTCGCCCGGGCGCAGGGCGCGCTCGGAGTAGTAGGGGTTGATGCCGCTGATGACGCGCAGCTCGCCCGTCTGGGTGACCTCGAAGGTGAAGCGGAAGTTGCCCGTCCAGCCGAGGGTGCCGAGGAGGGCGGTACCCGTGTGCTCGTCGGCCTCGCCATCGAACGAGACGATGAACATGGGGGGCGTGAACATGTTGGCGCGGGTGCCGAGCTTGGTGTCGAGCACCTTCTTGCCGAAGGTGAGGGGCGCGGTCGTCATCTTGGCCTCTTCGGCCCAGTCGCCCGAGAACTCAGTCAGGCGGTAGTCGCCGCCGGCGAAGTGGAGCATCGACGAAGCGTAACGGCAGAGCGTCATCACGGGGGCTTTGCGGCCGCGGCCGGTGTTGCTGATTTCGGTAGAGGCGCGGATGATGTTGTCGCGCTCGTAGGCGGTAAAGCGGAGACGCACGGTTACGGGATAGACCTCATCGGCAAGGGTGATGACGGTCTCCTTGACGCCCTCGGAGAGGGTGTTGACGCTATGCTCGACATATTTTAAAAGGATAGACGAACGGCCGTCGGGCTGGCGGATTTCGAGGGCAGGCTCGAAGTAGTCCTCCATGCCGTGGGTGATGTAGGCTTCGGGGCCTACGGAGAGGTGGGCGAAGTCGGCATCGCCGCCGAGGCGGGCGCCGAGGTACGACTGGTGCAGGCGTCCGTCGCCGCCGACACGCAGCACGAGGTCGGTCTTGGACGTGGAGACGCGGATGGTCTGGGCAGAGAGCATGCCGCAGAAAAGGAGGAACAAGGCGGCGAGGAAGTTAGCTTTCTTCATGGAGATAGGGGGATTAGGGGGTTAGGGGGAATTATTGGAACTATAGGTACTATAGGTACTATAGGAACTATAGGAACTATAGAAACTATAGGTACTATAGCGTTTTTGATTACTTGATTAGGATTTTGCGGCCGTTATGGATGAGGATGCCGGGAGCAGTGGGACGGTCGAGACGAATGCCTTGCAGGTCATAGATGCCTGAAGACGAAGGCGCGGCGGCCTCAGCGGGAACAATGGCCGTGGGCTCCTCGCCGTTGGCAGAGAGGACGGCCATGGGGTGGCGGACGAGCTTGAAGGCATCAACGACCACCCGGCCATAAGCGCCCAGGACGATGCCGATGCCCAGCGTGACCTTGCCGTCGTGCAGGAGGGTGAAGGTGACAGAACCGTCGGTAAGCGGGGCGAGGACGACGAGCGGCTCGTCGTGACCCCAAATCTGAAGCATGCTCTGCCAGCAGGCGGAGGCCTCGGCAAGGGAGGCGGAGAAGGTGTACGTCCCGGAGGGGAGAGTTACGGTTTGCAGAAGGGCGCGGCTGGCGAAGGGCTCCGTAGGCCCGAACCAGCCGTTCTGGATCAGCAGGGCGTCCGAGCGCTGGGTATCGACGGAGATGAGACCGGGATAGCCTTCGGGAGCCTCCCAAAGGGACGAGGCTGTACCCATCTCAAGCCCCTTGTAGCGCCAGGCGTAGTCGTCGCAGGCGCCGTCGGACGTATGGGCGAAGGGCGCGCGGTAGTTGGTCAGATAGTCGGCCGTCACATCGACGGGTTTCTCCTGACCGGCATTCTTGTTGAAGTCGAGGCAGAAGATGCCGAGCGAGGGCACCCACGCGCCGCCCCGGCTGAGCGAGATGTGTTCCGAGGGACGGGCCACGTTGACCGTGCCCATGACGGGGTCCGTCGTATCGAAGTCGATATAGACGGCAAGCGCCGAGGCCGAGGCAGCCTCGGCGGCGGGGTCGGCAAGAGGCGCCACGCAAACTTCGCACAGGCGGTCCTGCGTGAGGCGGTTGCCCCAGAAGCGCCACTCGTCGATGACACAATGGCGCCCGTCGATGATGAGACCCTCCTCCCAGGCGGGGGTGTTGGAGGGGGCGGCGGTATTGTGAATGAGCACGCCGTCGCGGTAGAAATAGTAGCGCGAATAGTAATAGACTAAGGCATAGTGGTGCCACTCGCCGCTGACCACATAGGCGGCGGGTGAGACGGCAGTCGTCCGCCCGCTGGTGACCGTCATAACGCCGTCAGCACCCACGGTAAGGAGAAACTGCTCACGATTGACGTCATACACGGTATAGCAGCCGTCCGTATCACCCTCGGGCCGCATCCACCAGTCGAACGTATATTTATAGGAGCGTGCCGTCAAAGGTGACGCCATACTGACGTACGCTCCTTCGCGAAAAGACCAGCCGTTGCCGGAAGGGGCGTTGCTGACCGTGAAGGCAGCTGACCGCGTGAGGCGGGCACCTGTGGAGACGTCCTGTTGGCTGACGGTATAGACGCCTGCAACCTCGGGAACGAACGACGTATTGCCGCCGGCGATGAGGATGCGTTTACCGCCTCCCTCAACCTCCCAGGCAACGAGGCTGGGAGCCAGCTCAGCCTTGTTTTGCAGGAACACCTTGTCGCCCTTCAGCACGGCGGCGGGGGTGACGTCGAAGCCGAGGTGGTCGGTACCGGCAGGGATGGTGTCAACCGGCGCGGGAGCAGCCGTCGAGGGGTCGAAGACGGTGGTCATCCATTCGCTGTCGGAGCCACCCTTGACGCACGTCGTAGCGGGCGTGAAGGGAGCCACGAGCGTGGCTTCCGTCGTGGAGTCCTCATAGCGAACGCCATGTACGGTGCCCGAGCCACGGCCGCGTTTGGTGGTGTTGACGCGGAAGAAGATCTTCACGGGTTTCGTGGCATCCACCTTGGATAGAAGCGGGCTGACGTCGAACAGCAGGTCCTGCGCCCCGACGAGGCGGGTGTCGTCAAGACCGATGGCGGGCGTGGCAGGTGCGGAGGCGAGGGGCAGGCGGGTGACCGTCCGCGTGAACTCGGGGACATCGGCCGACGTGTTCTGCGCGCAGCCGAGGGTGAAGCTGAGCTCGGATGAGCGGTCGTATTCCATCGTGGCACGTACGGCCTGCGTGGCGCTACTGACGGGTGTGGCGTTATCCACAAACAGGGCGATGTCGAGGAACTGTCCGCCGGCGGTCTGCTTACAATGGGCAGCAAGGGTGTTGGTGCCGTGGGGGTCGATGGCGGCAAGCGCCGAGGCGTTGATGGCGACATTCTTGTAGTCGGTAATATAGCCCGTGGCCGAGAAGGCCAGCTTGCCGTTGATATAGACCTCGGTGTCCTCGTCGTAGTAGATGCGCATCACCAGCCGGGCAAGCTCCTCGGGCGTAAGGTCGAGGTCAATGGTGCGGCGGATCCAGATGCCCGTCGTCGTCCATCGTGTGCCGTAGTGCATGTTGGCGAGGCCGTTGGCGCCAAAGCCGGCCTTACCCGTCTGCCAGGCGCTATCGTCGAAGTCGGGGGCGTACCACGTGGGGGTTGAGGGGGGCGTGGTGGTGTAGCGCCAGGTCTCGCCCTCTTCGTCGGCGGGTTTCAGCAGATAGGTGAGGGGCTGTCCCTCGCTCTCGATGGCAAGGCGGTTGGCGGCATAGAGGCGGCTGAGGTCGGACTTCACCACACGGTCATACGACATCAGGCCGTTCACCTCGACCTCCACATCCGTCAGCTGCGTATAGACGGCTGCCGAGAGACCCTTGAAGGTCTTGTAGTAGGCCAGCTTGCGGGCATACTCGGTATAGGTATTGTCGAGCTCCTCGGGGCTCTCCACAGAGGCATAGCCCCAATGGTCAGACGACCAGAGATGGCCGTCGAGGACGTATTGGACGCCGCCATATTCGCCGCAGGCCGTGGCCTGCTTGCCGGTGGTGGTGGTATAGGTGGGTGCAGGATAGGGATGGATGTCCTTCACGTCGCCGTAGCCGTAGTGGTTCCAGCCGGAGGCTTCGTTGATGAGTCGTGTCTTGTCGAGACGGCGCACGAGGTTCACGAAACGGTTGGTGTAGTCCTTGCCGCCCTGTCCACCGCCTTCGTTGAAGATGACCCACATGACGATGCTGGGGGTGTTATAGTGGGTTTCGACAAGGGCTGTGAGCTCGCGGTTGAAATAGTCGGGGTTGTTCTCGACGCCGCCCTTGCCGCCATAGTTCTCGCCGGGCATGTCCTGCCAGACCAGCAGGCCGAGACGGTCGCACCAGTAGTACCAGCGGCGGGGCTCGACCTTGATGTGCTTGCGCACCATGTTGAAGCCCATCCGCTTCATGGTGACGATGTCGTTCAGGAGGGCTTCGTCGGAGGGGGCTGTATAGACGCCATCAGGCCAGAAGCCCTGGTCGAGGGGCCCCATCTGGAAGAGGAACTGGTTGTTGAGTGCCAGCCGATACCAGCTGCCGTCGCGCTGGAGGCTAATTTTGCGCATGCCGAAATAGGTATCGACGGCATCGTCGCCCATCGTGAGGCGGGCGTCGTAGAGGAAAGGGTGCTCGGGTTCCCAAAGCTCGGCGTCGGGGATGGAGAGCGAAAGCTTCTTCCCCACTTCGGCCGTGCCTTCGGCCACCACGTCGGACCCGTGGCGGACGACGACGGAGAACGTCGTTCCGTCGGCGATGTCGCCGCCGCCTGTCAGAAGACTGAAGGTAACGGTTCCCTTGTCGATATCCGTCTCAACGCGATAGTCGGCGATGTAGCTCTGCGGCACGGCTTCCATCCATACCGTCTGCCAGATGCCGCTGGTGGGGGTATAGAAGATGCCGCCCGGGCTGAGGACCTGCTTGCCGCGGGGAACGGCATCGTTGTCCGTGGGGTCGAAGACGCGCAGGATGAGCTCGTGCTCCTTCACCCCTCCGCCTCCTTGCTTGAGGGCCTCGGTGATGTCAAACGTGAAGGGGTCGTAGCCGCCCTCGTGGGTACCGACGGAGAGCCCATCGACAAAGGCTTCACAACGCCAGTCAACAGCCTCGAAATGGAGCATCACACGTTTTCCTTCCCATGCCTCAGGCACCACGAGCGAACGGCTATAGGCCATGCTCTCGTAGTGGCGGCCGATGCCGCTAAGCGGAGCCTCAGGCGCAAACGGCACCAGGATTTCACGCCACGTGTCCGACAGCTTCTGGTCAATCGTCTTCAACGACTGCCATTGCCAGAGGCCGTTCAGGTTCTGCCAATCGTTTCTCACCATCTGCGGACGCGGATATTCGCGATGGACGTTCTCTGGCGTCACGTCAGCCGCCCAAGGCGTGCTGATGTTCACTTTTGTCATTTCCCATGCCCAGGCCGTCGTTCCGCAAAACAGCAGCAACGCCACGGCCATCAGGCTACGTACATTTGCTCTCTTCATAAGCTATAATTTTATTTTTCGGCGAAGATACAACAAAAAGCTCTTTCATGCAAGACTTCTCTTCGTTAAAAAAGAAAAACGCCAAAAATGCCGCAGAAAGCCCAGAAAACAAGAAGCGAAACGAGGGGCGCAATTTACGCGCCCCTCGCTCTGGAGGTTTAGATTTTATGACTTTCAGTCTTAACTAACCTGCTCTTACTTAACCAGGACCTTCTTGCCGTTGACGATGTAGAGGCCCTTCTCGGGGTTAGCGACGCGGCGGCCGGTGAGGTCGTAGGTGCCGTTAGCCATGCCGGAGAGGTTCTCGGGCTCGACGGAGACTTCGTCGATGGAGGTCTTGACGGTACCGCTCTCCTTGATGTACCACTCAGACTTCGTCGGGTTGTCGTTGCCCCACATGCAGATGCTGCCGAAGGGGTTGGAGCCGCCGTTGTGGTTCTTGGCGTGAATCATCCAGGTGCCGCTGGCGCTGCCGTCGTTGCTGGCACCCTCGTCGGTATTGAGGATGTTGAACTTCTGGTTGCCGCGGGCGATGAGGGTGTACTTGCCGCCGTTGCTGGTCGTCATCACGTGGTCGCCACCTGTGCTTCCGCTGATGTACTCCTGCGTGCCGACGTTGAAGAGACGGAAGTCCTTCTTCTCCTCATCGACATACTCGAACATCCACTCGTAGGCGGGGTTGTTGATGGAGATATAGGTCCAGCCGGGCATGCCGTTGTCGGCGTTGGAGAAGAGGGCCATCGTGGTGCCGAAGTTCTGCTCGAACACTTCGAAGGCATTAACGATGAAGTAGCTCTTGCCCTCCTCAGGCATCACCACCTCAAGGCCGTCAACCGCTGCGTTGAGCGCTTCGCGAGCAGCCTTGAAATCATCGTCGGTAGCATCGGCGCCGCCCTTCAGCAGTTCCTCTGCCTTGGCGAGGGCTGCGTTGAGGGCGGTAAGGCTCTTCACACAACCGATGTCGCTGCCTTCGGTATATTCCGTACCAGCCACAGCATCGTAAGCCTCCTGCAGCTTAGCCAGCTCAGACTTTTCGGCAATACCGCCCGTAACCGTAACGGTGCCGACGCCCTCGGCATTATCGAAGCTGAGATAGAAGGTCTCGGTGTGCTTTGCGAAGGTGATGACGGTGGAGACGGCATCGCTCTGCTCGGCCGTGTACTCGATGGGCTCGCCAAGGATGTCGGTCAGCTTCAGGTTAGCAAAGGCGCAAGCCTTGTCGGCTTGAATGGTCATGACATCGACGGGCTGATAGAGATGGTGAGGAACCTTCTCGAAGCCAGCGCCCGTGAGGATGCTCAGAGGCAGCTCTTCCTGCTGACGGATGTACCAGGCGGAAGCGCCGTTGGCATCGGTACCCCACTGGACGATAGGACCGCAGACACCCTGGATGGAGAAGCCATCGGGATGATCGCTGAAGCCCTTGCCACCACCTTGGCTGCCGGCACTTGTAGAAGCACTACCATTGTTGTGGTTGCAGGCGTGGATGCCGAGCCAGTTGGTCTCGTCGTTCTCGTTCTGCGACCAGAAGTGTACCTGACCATAGCCGAGTGAGCGCATACGGATAGGAGCAGGCGTGTCGCTCAGCTTGACATACCAGTTGTTACCCCAGATGATCTCGTTGTCGCCTTCGAAGCCGGGCTGCTCGGTGAACAAGCCGATGTACTTGCCGGTCTTGACGTTCTTGATGTGGAAGTAGATGTCCTCCTCGTCGGGTCCGTCAACCTTCTCGAAGGTGAAGTCCTGATAAGCGTCTGCCGGGTCGGCATCGGCCCACCAGAGGATGGAATCCTGGAAGACGGTCATGTTCTTCACCTTGCCCTGACCGCTGACAAACGGAGCCTGGTTGGCCAGTTTGTAAGCCACGCCGGGTTTCGGCAGGTTCATCTCCATGCCCTCAACACCGTCGGCCTCAGCAGCGGCCAGCTCAAGAGCCTCAGTAGCGGCCACCAGCTCTTCGTCGGTAGCGTCCTCGTTGTTCAGAACGGCCTTGGCAGAAGAGAGAGCCTCCTTCAGGACAGCGATCTTGGAGAAGTCGCCGCTGTTGAAGCCAGGCTCGTCGCCCTGCACATAACCCATGACGGCAAGACCTTCGGCATCGGAAATGGCTGCGGAGAGGTCGGCCGCGGTGTGAGTCATGCCAGAGACAACGATTTCAGTCGGCATGTTGGAGATACGGGTGTCGTTGAAGATGACCTCCATAGCGAAACTGAACTTGTAGAGATCCTCAGGCATGGTGATTTCGAGGGTGTGATAGCCCGTCTCGTTGTTCTTCGAGCTCCAGCGTGAGTGGAAGAAGGTCTGGGTATCGCCATCGAGCAGGCCAGCGTAGGAACCCTCTCTGGGCTCTTTAGCGTTGGAGCTGAAGTCGCTCTCGGTGAGAGGAATCTCCTCGCCATTCTCGTCGAAGAGGTAGAACTCGGTGAGGTTGAAGTAAGGACCATCGTTGTAACCCTCGTCGCGGGGACGGTCGTTGTAGATGGTGTGGGTGACGGTGATGACCAGCTTGTCGACAGCATAGGGCAAGCCGAACACGGGCGACTCATAACGGAACACGTCGTCAGCTCCGCCACGGAGGCTGGAGAACTTGTACGGGGTGATGGCGGCATCATTGGCCAGACCGCTCTGGCTCTTGCGGAGCAGAGGCTTGGTGGGATCGTCGGGATCGGGAACGAGGATGGCGTCGAAGGGGAGGACGGGCTCCTTGTTGGCAGCAGCCATAGAAGCTGCCACCGTGCTCTTGATCTTATCAATCATAGCCACACCGTCGGAAGCGGGCCTGCTGCCGTCAGAGATGGCGCCTTCCAGCTCCTGGGCTTCTTCGAGCAGAGCAGCCAGCTTCTCCTGCTCGGAGTAGGGGTACTGGCCAACTTCTTCGCCAAAGCCCGGGTGACTGCCTCCGCAGAAGAGGTTGGGGTCAGCCTCGCTGATGCTTTCGAAGTCGTTGATGAACTGCTCAAGGGCATCGAGGAGGTCGTAGAGCTCGTCGATCTCTACCTTATTAATAGTATTGTTGAACTCGTCGATGTAGGCGGTCAGTTCGTCGCCCACGAGTTCGCCGGCCTTGAGGTCTTCCTCGGCCTTGGCGGTGGCTTCCTTCAGGGCTGCAAGCTGCTCCTCAACGAAGTCGCTCCACTCCTGGGCCAGCACGTTGTTGGCGTGGTCGATGGCATCCACCAGACGCTTGTACTGGTTGATGGAGACGCGGGCATAGCGGCTGGCCAGACGGACGTTCTCCTCGGCAGCCATGCAAGCCTCCACGCCGCTCGCATCGGCAGCAGCCTCGGCAGCAGCATTCAGGTCGGCCAGCACGGAGGCAGCCATCGGGTACTTCTTCAGCGTGTCGCTTGCGGCGATGGCCTTCTGCAGATCCATCTTGTAGGCCTCAGCCAGAGCAGCATCGGGCTCCATGTCACCAAAGAAGTAGAGGGTGGCGTTGTCGAAGCAGATGAACGAGGCCGGTGTGCCCTCTTCGGCACCGAAGCCGAACTTAAGCGAGCCGTCGATGACCTGAGCAGCCACGTTGAGCTTCACGGCGTGTGCCTCGGGAAGGCTGTCGGCAGCCTCCGGGTCGTTGGTGGCGATGTAGCTCTTCACGTCGTTGGCGAACATATAGACACCCTCCACATCACCCTTCGTGGGGATGTATTTGGTCTTGTTCTCATCCGTACCATGGCTCTGGATGGTAGCGATGGTGAACGCACCAAACACGTAGGTACCAGTGGGCAGGTCGGAAACCACCTGCGTGATGGAGTTCTTGCCGACGGGGTTGCCCACGCCGTCGGTCTGGCCGGCCCAGATTTCGAGGCATTGCTTGTCAAAGCCCCAGTAGCCGATGGAGCCGCCGCTGATACCTTCGGTATGATTGGAGATTCTCCAAATCCTACCGTCAACGTTGTTGTCTGTCGAGAAGGTTACTTCCCAACCGGAGAGTCCACTTTGGCAGTCCCCGTTCCAGATTTTGCCAGAAACATCCTTACCGTCGGCAAAAGCCAGCGTGGAGAATGCCATCGCAAACATGGAAAGCAATGAAATGCGTAGTAAATTTTTCATGTTTTTTGAAGTTTAAAAAGTTGAACAATAGATGAATAAAGAGCTAATAATAGCGTTAATGGTTTTCGGTTTTAAGGTAATTACTCGCAAATCTGGCTTAATTTTCACTCAAATACGCCGCAAATATAAGACTTATTTTTTATTCTTTATCTTTTTTTTGCTTTTTTTTCACGATTGTATGCAAGAATGCACGAGACGGTCTTAAAAGTCAACAGCCCCAAATAGCCAAAAAGGCAACAGGCGACACCTTTTTTTGTGTTACCTGTTGCCGTGTTACTAAGCTCCTAAAAGGCGAGGACTCACTCTGTTTGGGTCTCTGGGGACTCTGGATTTTCTGGAGTTTCCGGAATAACTGGAGATTCCGGAGCAGCGGGCGCCTCAGGTTGGGAGGGTTCCTCGGGTTTAGCCGGTTCGGCGGGAGAGTCTAACGCCTTTATTTTCTGGAGAATCTCGTCGGCATCGCTCTTCAGCTTCTCCATCTTCCGCTGCATCTCAGCTAACAGAGAGTTGCCACTCTTGCTGGTTGCCGAGAGGAAGCCCAGGTTGTTCTCGTAGGTCTTGAGCTCGTTCTTGACGCGTTCGTAGGTCTGCACAAGGCGTTCACGCTCGCGGTCGACATTGCCGGACTCGCTGACCTTCTTGCGGAAATTGCTGACCCGGCGGGCCGATTCGCTGATGTGGAGCTTGTCGAACAGGTTGTCAACCAATGTGCGATACTGCTTATAGAGCTTGTCTTTGTCGCGGAAGGGTACGTGGCCGATGGCATTCCAATCGGCGACGAGGCTATGCAGCTTTTCGCTGAAATCGTCCCCCACCTCCTGCACGCCTTGTTCGAGTTGGTCGCTGAGGGCCGACAGGGCAGCCACGATGTCCTTCTTGGCTTCCAGGTTCTTGTGTTCCTCGCTACGTTGCGAGCTGGTGGCGTTATTGCGGTTCGAGAAAAAGGCATTGCAAGCGGCCATGAAACGTTTCCATACAGCCTCGGACTGTTTCTTGGGCACCGAGCCGATGGTGCGCCACTCCTTCTGCAGGGCAGCCAGCTTGTCGGCCGTCGCCTTCCAGTCGGTACTGTCCTTGAGCGCCTCGGCCTGCTCGCAAAGGGCAATCTTTTTTTCCAGATTGGACGTGAGGTTTTCCTTTGTGCTCTTGAAGAAATCGGCCTTCCTGGTGAAGAAGACGTCGCATGCTGCGCGGAAACGTTCGAACACCTTTTGGTTCTGCTTCTTGGGCGCAAAGCCGAGGGACTTCCACTTGGCTTGAAGAGCCAGCACCTCTTGCGTCTTCTCGTTCCATTTAGCGTAGCCGTTGAGGGCATCGTAGTCGATGGATTCCATGATTTCGCAAATGGCGATTTTCTGCTCCAAGTTCGCTTTTTCGGCCTTCTTAATCTCCTCGAAATACTGCTGGTGACGACGGTTGACGACGGTCGACGCCTCCTTGAAGCGGTTCCAGATCTCCTCGCGGAGCTCCTTCGACACGGGACCTGCCTCGCGGAACTCCTGATGGAGTTTCTGCAACTGGCGGAAGGCGACCACCACATCGGGCTCCTCAGCCAGTTTCTCGGCCTGTTCGCAAAGTTGCGTCTTGACTTCCAAATTCTTCTTGAAGTCGTACTCGCGGAACATGTTGTTCAACTTGCGGATGTCATAGAACTTCTCGGTGTAGCTTTGGTAGGTTTTCCAGAGCTCCGAAGCCTTTTCGGGCGGCACGTCCTTGATGTCGCGCCACTCCTGCTGTATGGTCTGGAAGTCGTCGTATGAGACGGGCACGGTATCGGCATTGTCAATCATCGTCTTCAGTCTGTCGAGGATAGCCTCTTTACGCAGCAGGTTCTGTTCGCGTATGCGGTCGAGTTCCTTCTGAGCCTCAGCCCTTTTCTCGCGGATGGCCGTCAGCACGGTCTTGAACTCCTCTTCCTCAGCCACCAGCTCAGGGCAGCGGTCGGCAGGCACAAAGGCGTCGGCATCGTTACCAGCAGCCACAAAAGCCTCTTTCACCTCGCCGATGGCGGCATTATGTAACTTATAGAAAGTCTGCTTGAGGTGTTCAAGCTCTTCGCGCGACGCGCTGACGCCATAGTTAGGCAAAGCCTTCATCTTGGCAATCACGTCGGCACACGTTGCCAACGGAGCAGCGGTCTCCAAGGCTTCCGGGTTATCCGGAATTTCCGGTTTTTCCGGATTTTCCGTAGTTTCCGGGGCTTCCGTAGTTTCCGGGGCTTCCAGCTCAGCGGGCTCAACCGCCACAGCAGGCTCAGGCTCTGCTTCGGGGGCAGGGTTAACAACTTGAATTTCTTCGGCAGATGCCTGTGCAGGCTCCTCTGCGGGAGTCTGTACGGCCTCTTTCTCTTCAGGAGCAGCGACCAGTTCTTCGCCTTTTACGATTTCTTCTTCCATGGGAATTTACACTAAAAAAATTGCGTGGTACTTCCGTACGCCACGCAAATAAACGAATAATTTTTTAAATAGGAAACTATTTTTCCGTTTTTTTTCAAAAATAAGCCAAAAGAGTGCCTTTTTTGTTAGCTGGACACCCCATTCAGCCTTTATTTATCCCATCAGCATCAACGTCACTCCCATATAGATGAGCATGCCGATGATATCGTTTGTCACCGAAATAAAGGGGCCGGTAGCGATGGCCGGATCAATCTTGAGTTTTTCGAAGGTCATCGGGACGAACGTGCCGAAGAGCGAGGCGACGAGGATGACCAGAGCGAGGCTGATGGAAACGCTTCCCGTCACGAGCATTGGCTGGCTGCCGAAGAAATAGTTGTAGGCAAAGACAAGTGCGCTGATGACGATGGCATTGAACACAGCCACAAGGCCTTCCTTGGCCACCTGCTTGAGCATGTTGCCCACTTTGAGGGAGTTGTTGGCCAGGCCTTGTACGACGATAGCCGACGACTGCGTGCCGACGTTACCAGCCGTACCGCCGATAAGGGGGATGAAAAGGGCCATCTCGGGATGCGCCACGAAAATCTGGTCGAATTTGCCCAGGATAATGGAGGTCCCAATACCTCCCACCATACCGATGAGGAGCCAGGGGATGCGGGCGCGGGTCTGCTTCCAAACGGTATCGGCCGACTCGACGTCCTCGGTAATACCGGAGGCCAGCTGATAGTCGCGTTCCGACTGCTCACGCACCTCGTCCATGACGTCATCGACGGTAATTTGTCCGACCAGGCGCCCGATGCTATCCACCACAGGCACAGCCACGAGGTTGTACTTTTCAATCATCTGCACAACCTCGTCAATCGGCGTATCAACATGGCAGGAGATGAGGTCTTTGTCCATCACGTGCTTCACCTTGGAGATGCTGGGGCTGGTGATCATCTTCTTCAGCGGGAAGAAGCCCTGCAGACGCTCCTCGTCATCAACGACATAGACATAGTAGATGTCGTCCATATCCTCGGCCTGCTGGCGCATCTCGCGGAGGCACTCCGGCATCGACCAATTCTCGTTGACGATGACCATCTCCGTGCCCATGATACCGCCGGCGGTGTTCTCGTCGTACTGGAGGAGGTCAACGATGTCGCCGGCCTGCTCGATATCCTCGATGTGGGCAAGCACTTCCTCCTGCTTCTCCTCGTCGAGGTCACGGATAATCTCGACGGCGTCGTCGGTATCCATCGCGTCAATGAACTTACGGGCGATGGTCTCCGAGGGCAGGTCGTCGAGTAGTTCGCTTCGCTCCTCCTCGTCCATCTCAACGAGAGCCTCGGCAGCCGTCTCGTTATCCAGCAGATGGTAGATGTAACGGGCATCCTCGCTGTCGAGTTCCTCGGCCAGCTCGGCGATGTCGGCCGGGTGCATCTCGGCCAACGTCAACTTCAGCTCGTCGGCATTCCGGGCCTCGACGAGCGCCTTTATCTCGCGAATAAACTCGTTGTCAAATTCCTTATGTTCTTTCAGCACGGTTCTTTCTGTTTTATTCGGTTTGACATTTCGGTTTGCTATTCAGATATGCATGGACATTGTTCGTCAGTTGGACAAACTCGCTGACGGAGAGCTGTTCGGGCCTTTTGTCAAACAAAGGATCGGCCAGCAAGGGGCAGTCGGCGCCTACGATGGGCTTGATGCCGTTGCGGAGGGTCTTGCGGCGCTGGTTGAAGGTGGTCTTCACAACCTGCTTGAAGAGCGCCTCGTCGCACCCCAGCTCGGCCACGTCGTTACGCCGGATGCTGACGACGGCACTTTTCACCTTGGGCGGAGGATTGAAAACATGCTCATCCACCGTAAAGAGGTAGTCGACATCGTACCACGCCTGCACCAGCACGGACAGGATGCCGTATGTCTTGCTCCCCGGCCCTGCCGCCAGGCGCTGAGCCACCTCGCGCTGTATCATGCCCGTGCAGCCGGGGATGCGGTCGCGGTTATCGAGCATCTTGAAGAATATCTGGCTGGAGATGTTGTACGGATAGTTGCCGATGAGCACGAAGGACCTCCCGTCGAACACGCGGTCGAGGTGCATCTTGAGGAAGTCGTCGGCTATGATATCGTCCTCCAGCTCAGGAAAATGGTCTCGCAGATAGCGGACTGATTCGTCGTCAATCTCCACCACCTTTAGCTCCCGCTGCTTGGGCACCAGGAACTGGGTGAGAACGCCCATTCCAGGGCCAACCTCAAGTACGGGGTACTCGGGAAACCGATCGACAGTATCCGCTATGGCTTTCGCAATGGAAAGATCCTTCAGGAAGTGCTGTCCCAGTGCTTTTTTGGGTCTTACTGATTTCATTCTGCCTACAGCCTATACCGTCGTCCATATTCCGATTTATTAACTTGGAGGGTAAAACGAAGAAAAATCAAAAAAAACATTGACTTTTCAAATACTCTCCGTATATTTGCGCGGACAAAGGTAGTACAAGCCAAAGAAAAAAGCAAAAAAATCGCGAGTTTTTTTGACTTTTCTGACGCTGAAACTGCCGACAACGACGATAAAAGGAGGATATTTTGAAACAAGTGCTGAAGAAAACCGCCCGCTGGCTGGTGCCGCTGTTCATCGCGGCCGCCATCCTTATTTATATGTACCACGACTTCGATTTCCGCGCCGTGTGGCAGATTCTGACGGAGGAGACCAACGTGTGGTGGCTGTTTGTTTCGCTTGTGCCCATTCTGGTGAGCCACGTCTTGCGCGGTCTACGCTGGCTTCAGACGCTTGAGCCCATCGGCTACCGTCCCCGCCCCATCAACAGCGTCCTCTCCATCTACGTGGCCTACGCATCGAACATCCTCATCCCCCGCGTGGGCGAGGTCTCGCGCTGCGGCGTGCTCACCAAGTACGACGGCGTCCCCTTCAGCAAAGCCCTGGGCACGCTGGTTGCCGAGCGCATCGTCGATTTCATCATCGCCTTCTCGTTCTGCAGCATCATGCTCATCTTCCAGTCCGGCAAGCTCGTCGCCTTCTTCGACAAGACGGGCACCGGCGACGGAGGCATGGTGCAGATATTCAAGAGCCCGTGGTTCTACGTAGCCATTGTTGCCGTCGTCGGCGTCGCCGTGCTCGTCTGGCGGCTCATCCACCGCAGCAAGAACAAGGCTGCCACCGGTGTGGCGCGCACGCTCGACAACTTCGTCGAAGGCTTCGTCTCGCTGAAGAATGTCCGCCGCCTCTGGCTTTTTGTCCTCTACACGCTGCTCATCTGGACGTGCTACTACCTGGAGTTCTACCTCTGCTTCTACGCCTTCCCGTTCACGGAGGCCCTCGGCCCTTCCGCCGGCGCCGTCATCTTCGCCGCCATCAGCGTGGCCATCATCATCCCCACGCCCAACGGCGCCGGGCCGTGGCATTTCGTCGTCATCACCCTGCTCGGCATGTACGGCGTCCTCGAAGCCCAGGCAGCCTCCTTCGCCCTTATCGTACACACCTTCCAGACCGTGTTCGTCCTCTTGTTCGGACTCACCGCCTGGACATTATTACAAATCATAAACCGAAAAACAACATGAAAATCGAAGAACTCTCTCCCGTAGCCGTGTGGAAGAACTTCCACGCGCTCACCCAAGTACCTCGTCCCTCGGGCCATCTCGAAAAGATCCAGGCCTTCCTGCTCCAATGGGGTAAGGATGCCGGCGTCGAGACGTGGCAGGACGAAGCCGGCAACATCCTCATGCGCAAACCCGCCACGAAAGGACTGGAAGGACGCAAGTGCCTTGTTCTGCAGGCCCACATGGACATGGTGCCGCAGAAGACGGCCGACAGCCCTCACGACTTCCTCACCGATCCCATCCCCGCCTATATCGACGGCGACTGGGTGAAGACGCACGGCACCACCCTCGGCGCCGACGACGGCATGGGCGTAGCTGCCATCATGGCCATCATGGAGGATAAGTCGCTCAAGCACGGCCCGCTGGAAGCCCTTATTACGGCCGACGAGGAGACGGGTATGTTTGGCGCCTTCGGCCTCAAGCCCGGCGAACTGCAGGGAAAAGTGCTGCTCAACCTCGACAGCGAGACTGAGGGCGAACTCTACATCGGCTGCGCCGGCGGCATCGACGTTACCGCCTCGATGCAATACCTGGAGATTGAGCCCTTCGAGAACCGCAAGGCCTGGCGCGTCACCCTCAAAGGACTGCGCGGCGGACACAGCGGACTGGAGATCAGCGAAGGTCGTGCCAACGCCAACAAGCTCATGGGCCGCTTCATGCGCGAAGCCGTGCTCGTCTGCAACGCCGGACTGGCGGAATGGAAGGGCGGCAACATGCGCAACGCCATCCCCCGCGATGCCTACGCCGTCATCACCGTCCCCACCCGCTCCAAAAGCAAGCTGATGAAGCTGGCCGAGGAGTGCCAGACGCTCTGGAACGACGAGTTCGCCACCATCGAGAGCGGCATCACCCTTACCGTCGAGCCCGCCGAGATGCCCGAGAGCGAGGCTCCCGAGGAAATTCGCGACAACCTCATCAACGCCATCCTCGGCTGCCAGAACGGCGTCATGCGCTACATTCCCACCATCCCCGATACGGTCGAGACCTCATCGAACCTCTCCATCGTCGAGATCGGCAACGGCGAGGCCACCTTCAGCCTGCTCGTTCGCAGCAGCTGCGACTCGATGAAGATGTTCCAGGCCATCAGCCTGAAGAGCGTCTTCACGATGGCCGGCATGAAGGTGAAGTTCAGCGGCTCGTACAGCGGCTGGCAGCCTGATGTCGACAGCCCCCTGCTGGCAGCCATGAAGGAATCCTACCGCGAGCTCTTCGGCGCCGACGCCAACGTCTGCGTCGTCCACGCCGGACTGGAGTGCGGCATCATCAACGCCGCATCGGGCGGAGGCATGGACATGATTTCCTTCGGCCCCACGCTGATGAGTCCCCACAGCCCCGACGAGCGCGTCTTCATCCCCTCCATCCCCAAGTTCTACGACCTCGTCCGCCACGTCGTCGAGCAGGGCGTGAAGTAGGCCCATTCCCCAAGTCTAAACAAACCAGTAGGGGTTTCCTAACGCTTCAGGAAACCCCTACTATTTTTCATTAAGGCTTGACTAACTTCGGGAAGTTGAGTAAGACGTTACATGTAGCTTCGCAGCCACACGCCTACCGGACCACTTCGGTGAACTCGGGCTTGGCGTCCTTCCCTACGGTTACGTAGATGGTCGACGTCGATTCCGTGCCATCCATGCCCTGACTCTTGGCGGTGAACTTATAGTCGGTGCCGTCGGCGGTCGAGCGCTTACCCACGGTAACGGGTGTGCCCAGCGGAAACTGATAGTTCGAGCAGGCAGCATCGAAGATGGCCGCTTCCTCGTCCGTCACAGGCTGCTGGGCTGAGTAGTCGGGCAACGGCTCCACCGTACCTGTCACGTATCCGTTCTCCTTCAGGAAACGGTCGAGTTCTTTTCCTGCAGCCGCCACTCGCGCCGCCCTCACGCCGTATCCAGTCTTGACCGTTGCCTTGGGCAGAGCCTTCCGAAGGGCTTCGGTGGAAGCCTTCAGGCCTCCGCTGCCGAAGGTGCAGAACGGCACGATGGTCTTCCCCTCGAAGTCGTTCTCCTTCACGAGCGTGGCAATCGGCATAGCGTAGGTGCCGAACCAGATGGGATAGCCGACGAAGATGACGTCGTAGTTGGCGAGCTTCGACTTCAGCGGCTTCAGGGCCGGCGTCTCGCCGTTCAACATCTCGCGCCTACTGCGCTCAATGGTCTCCTGGAAGTTGCCCGAGTAGGGCACCACAGCCTCCATTTTCTCTATGTCGGCTCCCAGCTGCTTCTGTAATTCCTGAGCCACCGACTCGGTTGAACCCGTCTCGGAGTAATAGAGCACTAACGCCTTCTCCGATTTCTTTGTGCAGCCGGTAGCCAACAGCGCTACGGCAGCAAGCGATAATAAAACCTTTGTCATAATCCTTAAAATTTAATATCTGACTGCAAAAATAGTGACAAAATGCGATTAAGCGAGAACAAAGAGAAAGAAAATATTCTTTTTTGTGACATTATGAACAGTCCACTGGGCTGCGTTCCCAATCCAATGGACTGGCTGATTATTCCACTGGGCTGCGTTTCCCTTCCAATGGGCTGAGAGATTACTCCAATGGGCTGGCATTTTTTACCGGTCAGCTGAGAATTTTGTCGCGGCAGGCTTCCATCAGCCAGGCGGGGGTTGAGGTGGCGCCGCAGATGCCGATGGAGTTGACGGAGGGCGTGATAAGGGTGAGGTCGATCTGCGAGGCGTCCTCCACATGGTGGGTGTTGGGGTTGACGGCGCGACAGGCTTCGAGCAGCACACGGCCGTTGCTGCTCTTGCTGCCGCAGACGAAGAAGACGAGGTCGTGCGTAGCGGCGAAGTGCCGTATATTCTCCAGCCGGTTGGCCACCTGGCGGCAGATGGTGTCGGAATAGTGGAACGCCACGTCGGGGGCCATGCGCTCCTGGATGATCTCGACGAGGTGGCGGAACTCGGTGAGCGACTTGGTGGTCTGCGAGTAGAGACGGACGGGACGGGTGAAGTCGATGCGGTCGAGTTCGTCGCCGCTCTCGATGACGATGGCCGCGCCGCGCGTCTGCCCCACGAGGCCCAGCACCTCGGCGTGGCCTTTCTGCCCGAAGATGACGATCTGCGCCCCATCGTCAGCCTGGGCGTCGCGCTTGATGCGCTTCTGGATGTTGAGCACCACGGGACAGGTGGCATCGATGAGCTCTATGTTGTTCTCGCAGGCCGTGGCGTATGTCTCGGGCGGCTCGCCGTGGGCACGAAGCAGCACGCGCACGTTGTGGAGCCGACGGAACTGCTCGTGGTCGATGGCGATGAGGCCGAGACGACGCAGACGCTCGCACTCCTCGCCGTTGTGGACGATGTCGCCCAGCGAATAGAGGGGGACACCCTTGCTGAGTTCCTCTTCGGCCTTACGGATGGCGGTGGTGACACCAAAGCAGAAGCCGCTGCCTTTGTCAATCTCTACGGTCATAGGCGGAAAACACTTTTTTCATTCCTCTGATGCCACGCGCAGGTATTGCTGCATCAGCCATTCGTTCTGCTGGGGGATGGTGAGGTGGCTGTTGTCGAGCAGGATGGCGTCGTCGGCCTGGCGGAGGGGGCCCACCTCGCGCGACGAGTCGATGCGGTCGCGCTCAACGACATTTGCCAGAATGTCGTCGTAGCTGGCGGGCTGGCCTTTGGCGACGAGCTCGTCGTAGCGGCGCTGGGCACGTACCTCGGCGCTGGCTGTGACGAACACTTTCAGCTCGGCATCGGGAAAGACGACGGTACCGATGTCGCGCCCGTCCATGACGATGCCCTTCTGGAGCCCCATCTCCTGCTGCTGCGCCACCAGCGCCGAGCGGACAAAGCCGACGGCAGCTATGGGGCTGACGTGGGACGACACCTCCATGCCCCGGATTTTATCCTCGATATACTCATTATTTAAATAGGTATCGGGACGGCGCGTCTCTTCGTTGAAGCGGAAGGTGATGTGGATGTCGGGCATGGCAGCTTCGAGCTCGTCCAGGCGGATGGTGCCGTCGGCGTCAAAAAGGCCGTGCTGGAGGGCGTAGTAGGTGACGGCACGATACATGGCGCCGGTGTCGATGTAAGTGTAACCGATTTTCGAGGCGAGGTCTTTGGCCATCGTGCTCTTTCCGCACGACGAGTGCCCGTCGATGGCAATAATGATTTTCTTCATATTATTCGGATTGATTTTCTTATTTCTCAAATTCCTGATTCCTCTTTTTAAAGTGTGTACGCGAAGTTCATGGAGAGCGAGTTGGCGGCGACGTTGTAGCGTCCGTAGGCCACGCCCAGCTTGACGCGGCTGACGTTGATGCCCGCGCCCAGCGTAAATCCCGCCATCGAGCGGGAGCCGGAGGTGGAGGCCAGTTCGCTGCCGAACTGGCCGTTATAGCCGAGGGCTATCCAGGTGGACTCGGTGGGGAAGATATCCACGCCGACGATGAGGTGGCGCAGCAGCAACTGTTTCGTCGAGAGCGCGTCGGTGGCGTAGAAGTCGGTGGCGCGCCAGCGGGTCAGGTTGGGCAGCGTGAGCGAGAAGCACACGGGAGCATGCGCCAAGCTCTTGCTGAAGCCGGCGACGAGGTTGAAGGGCAGCGGCTCGTGCGTGCCGTCGTAGGTCTTCACCTGCCCGCCCAGATGGCGGGCCACGAGCGAGAACGAGAAGTCCGTGTCGGCATCATAGTAGTTGATGCCGAGGTCCACGCCCAGCGCCAGCGAATAGACGACGTCATAGTTGGAATAGATGAACCGCGCGGTTACGCCTCCCGCCCACATGTCGCCGAGGGCGTAGCTGTAGGTGCCGGTCAGCGCCATATCCTTGGCCGTGAAGGTACCCGTGTCGGTGCCCTCCACATCGGTACGCCGCATGGTTCCGAAGCCCAGATACTCTGCGCCAAAGGCCAGCGCAGAGCGGTCGGAGGGATTGAAGTTATACGAGACTCCCGCCACGTTGCTGCCTGCCATATAGCTCATATACTGCAGGCCGAGCGTGCCCGGCGCCATACCGATGAGGAGCGCGGGGTTGTGGTAAGCCAGCATGGGGTCGTCGTCGGCTGCGCTGACGTTATCGCCGCCCAACGCCGCAGCATGGGCCGACACCGGCAAACGCAGGAACTGGAAAACCGAATTGTTCTGAGCCGAGGCGCTCAGCACCATCGACACAAAGACGAGGGTTAAGAGGGGACGTTTCATCATTCTTTCTTTGTTTTCGGCCGTAAAGATAGTGCTTTTTTATGCGAAAAAAACAAAAAAAGCCCGAATTATGAAAAAAAAACCTTTTTAGTGTGCGACCAACGAAAAAAAAGTATTACTTTTGCCACAACGAAAATTAGCTAAAAAGAAAAATACAACTATGGAAGTAAAAAAATCAAAGAGTGCCAATCTTGAAAACAAGAAGGGAACATGGGTCCTGATGGGTTTGGTGACTGTCTTTGCCCTCCTGTTTGTGGCCTTCGAGTGGACGCAGCACGAGAAGAAGTACGACGGCGACATCCTCGACGCAGGCGACATTATTCTTGAAGAAGAAGTTATCCCCATCACCATGCCTGAAAAGAAAACCGTTCCGCCACCTCCTCAGGCCGTCTCGCAGGCCGAAGTGCTCAACATCGTCGAGGACGATGCCGAAATCGAAGAGACCACCCTCGTCTCTAACGAAGACCAGGCCGTGTTCGTCGAAGTGACGAACGACGTCCCCGTTGTGGTGGAAGAGATTGAAGAGGAACAGGAGATCTTCCAGGTCGTAGAGAACATGCCTGAGTTCCCCGGCGGCACGCAGGCTCTGCTGCAGTACCTGAAGAAGAACATCAAGTACCCGACCATCTGTCAGGAGCAGGGCATTCAGGGCCGCGTCGTCGTGCAGTTCGTCGTCAACAAGGACGGCTCCATCGTCGACCCCGAGGTCATCAAGCCCGTCAACCCCTATCTGGACAAGGAAGCCCTCCGCGTGGTTTCGACCATGCCGAAGTGGAAGCCCGGCGAGCAGCGTGGCAAACCCGTCCGCGTGAAGTTCACCCTCCCCGTCCAGTTCAAACTGGGCAACTAATAAAGTTTCGCGCCTAATTAGCATTCAGGAATTAGGAATTAGGAATCAAACATACGGCAGGCAGTTAACATGCAGCCAGTTCCTAATTCCTAATTCCTTTTTTCGTTGCTATTCCCCAATCCCCTCCCCCCCATTTTTTTATTCCTAATTCCTCATTCCTAATTTCTAATTCTTTAATTCTAAAAATGTTTTCTCCCCAGCAACTGCTCCTGAAAGTCAACGCCCATCTTGAAAACCTCGACTTCCTGCACGAGCCCGAGAACCTCTACCTGCCCGTTCGCTATGTGCTCTCGATGGGCGGCAAGCGCCTGCGCCCCGTACTCATGCTGATGGCCTACAACCTCTACCGCGACGACGTCGATGCCATCCTCGACCCCGCCTGCGCCATCGAGGTCTATCATAACTTCACCCTCCTGCACGACGACCTCATGGACAAAGCCGACATACGGCGCGGCAGACCCACCGTCCACCGCAAGTGGAACGACAACACGGCCATCCTCTCGGGCGACGTCATGCTCTCGCTGGCCATGAAGTACATGACCCACGTCGATCAGTCCCACCTTCGCGACGTGCTCGCCACCTTCGTCCCCACCACCCTCGAGATTGACGAGGGGCAGCAATACGACATGGACTTCGAACAACGCAACGACGTCACCGAGGCGGACTACGTCGAGATGATCCGCCTGAAAACCAGCGTCCTCCTCGGCTGCAGCATGAAGCTCGGCGCCCTGCTAGGCGGAGCCTCCGAAGCCGACGCCGACAACCTCTACAAGGCAGGCGAGCAGATGGGCCTTGCCTTTCAGTTGCACGACGACTACCTCGACGTCTATGGCGATCCCAAGACCTTCGGCAAGAAGGTGGGCGGCGACATCCTCTGCAACAAAAAGACCTTCCTCTACGTCAAGGCCATGCAGCTGGCGAACGATGCCCAGCGGCGCGAGCTTCAGCGGTGGTTCAACACCAACGACGCCGACCCGCTTTTCTCAGAGACGAAGATTGCCACCGTCACAAAGCTCTACACCGACCTCGGCCTTCCCGCCATCTGCCGGACCAGCGAAGACGCCTTCTATCGTCAGGGTCAAGCCCATCTTGCCCACGTCTCCGCTCCCGATGACGCCAAGGCCATCCTGCGTGCCTACTTCGGTTCGCTGATGGAGCGCACCGTCTGACGATGATCATCGACACCCATACGCACATCTACACGGAGGAGTTCGACGCCGACCGCGCCAACGTGGTCAGCCGCGCGCTGGCGGCTGGCGTCGGCATCATGCTGCTGCCGGGCATCAACGCCTCCACCATCGCCCCCATGCTCTCCACCTGCCGGACCTGGCCCGGCATCTGCTTCCCGCTCATCGGCCTCCACCCCGAGGATGTCCGTGAGGACTATGCCGACGTGCTGGAAGAGATGGAAAAGCTGTTAGATGGAGATTCAGACTTCAGGCTGACAGATGAAAACAAACCGTCAGACTTAAGGCTTCAGACTTCAGATAATAGTCCCGCATCCGGACCTTTAGCAAAACTTTCATCTGATAGTCTGAAGCCTGCAGTCTGTCAGTCTAACGAAGAACCCTGTTCGTCTATAAGCCTCATCGGCATCGGCGAAATTGGCCTTGATTTCTATTGGGACGCCACCTACAAGGCCGAACAGCTGAAGGCGTTCGAGAGCCAGCTACGGTGGGCCTCACGCTACCGTCTGCCCGTCGTCATCCATCAGCGGGCCGCCTTTGACGAGCTCTATGCCCTTATGGAAACCTTCCGCCCCGAGGCGCTGACGGGCATCTTCCATTGTTTCGGCGGCACGGCCGACGAGGCCGAGCGGCTGCTCTCCTTCCCCGGCTTCATGCTCGGCATCGGCGGCGCCCTCACCTACAAGAAATCCACCCTGCCCGACGTGCTGCGCAACAACGTCCCCCTCGACCGCATCGTCGTCGAGACCGACGCCCCCTACCTTGCCCCTGTCCCCTTCCGCGGACGCCGCAACGAACCGGCTTACATCGTCGAGGTTGTCCGCCGTCTTGCCGACATCTACGACCAGACGCCCGACGCCGTTGCCGCCCGCACCACCGCCAACGCCCTCCGCGTCTTCCCCACCCTCGACTCCACGCGCTGAAGCGCCCACTTCCTTTTCCGGGTCCGGATTCCACGCCCGTGGATCTGCAATTCCACGCCCGTGGAATGTAAGTTTCACGCCCTTGAAACTCATTTTTACTCCTACGTTTTTACGTCATGCCCTTCAATCTGCTGAAATTTTTACGCGTGTTTTCGAGGATTTCCGGGCGGGAGGGTGGAGGATGGAGGATGTTTCTATAGGATTATAAAAAAAGTTTCCTAATTATACGTGTTTCTTGTACAGGAAAAACTCGGAAACTTTTCGTATGCCTATATAGAAACAACGTTCATCCTTCACCTTTTTTCCTAAAATGGTGCTCCATCAGTGGCTACAACTACGATGATTTGTTTGCAAAAGCGCATAAAAACAAAATATGATTATCCGCAATCACCCGATGGCGCCCCGAAGGGGCAACAAGCATACAGCCCAGGGCAACGCCCTGGGTACAAACGGCAATAGCAACTCTCGCCCTGAAAGGGCAAAAGCATTATTATCAAGAGCTTTTGCCCTTTCAGGGCGTGGGATGAGGTGTGTTCGATTATACCCAGGGCGTTGCCCTGGGCTATAATCTTTTGGCCTTTCAGGCCGTCTGTCGGATGATTGAGGATAATCATAAAAACAAAAGAAGGAATTCTCACGAACTCCTTTCTTCTGCGGTGCGTACGGGACTCGAACCCGTGACCTCCTGCGTGACAGGCAGGCATTCTAACCAGGCTGAACTAACGCACCATACTAACTATCTAAAACTATTATGAAAACGCTTTTTTCTTTTTACTTTTCTCTGCTGTCCTCCCGGATTGCGGTTGCAAAGGTACGCACTTTTTTCATACCTGCAAACGTTTTTCAAGTTTTTTTTCAAAAAAATCGTTGCACAACCACTAAATCGTGCAAAATGCCCTCTGCCTGCACCCATTTGGGGAGTGTGGCGACCTCTTTGAAGCCCATTTTGGCAAACAGATGGCGGCATGCGGCGTTATCGGCAAAGATCTGACAGAAAATCATGCGGAGCCCGAGCGTGCGGGCGGCATAGTCGCACAGGAGCGCCAACGCCTGCTGCCCCACGCCGCGTCCGCGGGAGGCGCCATCGACCACCAGCCCGAGCTCGGCACGGCCGTCGAGGGGACTGAAGTTGAAGAGGTCGACAATGGCTTCCGCCTCGCCCCCACCCTGCGGCTGAACCATCAGGCGCAGCTGCTTCTCGGCAAAAAAGTCGTTCTGGCACGTCAGGATATACTGTTTGAGGGCGTAGCGCGAATAGGGCATGTGGCATGACGACACCGTCCAGACCGCAGGGTCGTTTTCCAGGCGGAACAGCAAATCAAGGTCTTCGGGTTCAGGAGCGCGGAGGATATAGGACATGGGGAGTTAAGAGTTAAGAGATAAGAGTTAAGAGATAAGAGTTAAGAGTTAAGAGTTAAGAATAAATGATTTGTTAAAGGCCAACGGCATGCAGGACAATCGTCTGAGCTCCCGAACTCCTGATAACAGACAGACATTTTCAACTAAATGGCTGAAAGCACAACGTTCTCGTTGATGAGCAGGGAGGTGCGGGACGACCACGTGCCCAGCTTCAAGCCTTGTGAGGACGTGGAGGCCAGGTTACGCAGGATGGTTTCGTAGCTATAGCTGTCCGTATCATAGACCACCATATCGAACTCCTCCCACATATCGGGTCTCGACAGATGTCCCTCGGGCAGGGTGGCCTCTGTGCCTTCGATGCATTCGAAGGGTGCCGACGGATAGTGGGCTGCGAGCAACGCCGATGCAGCCTCGAGCATAGCGGGAGCGCCCACCAGCAGGCAGCGATAGGCGGGCGGCGTGCGCTCGATGCGGCGCTCGCGGCTGAGCTTGCCACCCACATAGGCAAAGGCCGAGCGCACCCAGATGGCCGCGCTGATAGGCAGCGAGACGAGCAGCCCGTAGCGATGGAAGTGCTTGTTGAAGAAGAGCTGCATGGCGTTGTAGAACGTATAGACATAGCGGAAGGAGCTCTTCTCGGTGCTCTCGCCTTTATAGTGAAGGATGGGCGACGGGCTGTAGTAGTTCTTGTAGCCGCCCTTCAACAGGCGGTACGAGAGGTCGATGTCCTCGCCATACATGAAGAACGTCTCGTCGAGCAGCCCCACCTTGTCGAGCGCCTCGCGCCGCAGCATCATGTAGGCGCCGGAGATGATCTCTATCTCGTTTTCGACGTTCTCGTCGAGATAGCGCATATAATAGCGTCCGAACGTGCGGCTATAGGGGAAGAGTTTCGTCAGCCCGGACATCTTGCAGAAGGCCACGAAGGGGGTGGGCAGCCCGCGTCGCGACTCAAGGGCAAAGCTGCCGTCGGTACGCAGCATGCGCGTGCCGGATCCGCCGGCGTCGGGATGGCGGTCCATCAGCCGCACGCTGTCGGCAAGCGTGTGCTCGCCCACGATGGTGTCGGGGTTGAGCAGCAGCACATAGCGTCCTGTGGACAGACGGACGGCCTGGTTGTTGGCTCGGGCGAAGCCGACATTATCGGTGTTACTTATAAAGTGCACCTGCGGATAGCGCTCTTTTAAATAAGGTATAGAGCCGTCGGACGAACAGTTATCGACGACGAACACCTCGTAGTCGTAGGGACACGCCGAGCGGAACACAGCATGGAGACATTGCTCCACGTAGTGCTTGACGTTGTAGTTGACAATAATTATCGACAGGTCCATCAGGGCTCGGTATTCGTTTCATCCTTATCGTCCTCCTCCGCCCCCTCTCCTTCAGGCGAGGGCTGGGGAGAGGCCGCCACGACCTCTTCTTCCTCCTTCATGGTGAGCTCCGTTGCCACGCCGTCCTTTGTCGGCCAGCAGAAGAGCGAGGCGATGACGCCGATGATGGCGCAGTAGCCGCACATGTTATCGACGGTCATGTAATAGACGGAGATGTTCAGCAGCACCACGGCGACAAACATGGCAAGGCGGATCTCGCTCCACTTGACGTAGCAACGGTGGCGCGCTTCGTCATCCTCCATATAGGCCATTCGCACGAGGGCCTTGTGGAAGGACTTCAGCGCCACGGGCGTCAAGATGACGGCAAGCAGGATGCCGGCGCTCTCAGCCGTATAAACGGCTCCGGCGTTACCCACCAGAGCGCCTTCCACAAAGACGTGCGTCTCGTAGAGCACCACAAGCAGCACAGCCAGCAGGACATAGAGGAAGAATTCAATACGCAGGCGACGGAGTATTTGTTGGTTGGTCATCATCTTCATACATTTAGAACATACATTATTTACTATTTGACGATTTACGATTTATTTACGATTGGACTATTTGGATATTTTGGGGACGATGCAAAGTATAATTGAACAATTGTAAATAACATAGGATAGTCAAATCGAAAATATGAATTTAGCGTGAGGTGCCGTCGAAAGGTGTGCGGTTGACAAGCGAGCGGCCCAGCGTAGCCTCGTCCGTGTACTGCAGCTCGTCGCCCACGGAAAGGCCGCGCGAAAGCACTGAGAGACGGACGCCGAAAGGCGACAGCTTACGATAGAGGTAGAAATTGGTTGTGTCGCCCTCCATCGTCGAGCTAAGGGCAAAGATGACCTCTTCGATGCCTCCCGCCTTCACCCGCTCCACAAGGCTGTCAATCTCAAGGTCGGCGGGGCCTGTGCCGTCCATAGGCGAGATGACGCCGCCCAGCACATGATAGAGGCCGCGGTAGATGCCGGTGTTCTCGAGCGCTATGACGTCGCGTACCGTCTCCACCACGCACACAGTAGAGGCATCGCGCCGGGGATTGGCACAGATCTCACACGTGTCGGTGTCGGAAATGTTATGGCAGACGCGGCAGTAGCGCGCCTGATGGCGCAGCTCAGACACGGCGGCAGCAAACGCGTCAGACTCGTCCACCGGCTGGCGAAGCAGGTATAGCACAAGGCGCAACGCCGTCTTGCGCCCTATGCCCGGCAGCTTGGCAAACTCGCTCACCGCCCGCTCTAAAAGAACCGATGAATACTGCTCCGACATCCTGTTCTGTGGCCGTTCTTTCGTTTTTGCCCGCAAAGATACGGATTATTCAAAGAAAAAACGTATCTTTGCCCCAAAATCTACACAAGACCCCGTTTTATGGAGATAAAAAGCGCTACATTCGTCATCAGCAACACCGACATCGCCCGCTGTCCGCAGGACGGCCTCCCGGAGTATGCCTTCATCGGCCGATCGAACGTCGGCAAGTCGAGCCTCATCAACATGCTCACACGCAAGCATGGACTGGCCATGACCTCGTCCACCCCGGGCAAGACCATGCTTATCAACCACTTCCTCGTCAACGGACAATGGTACATCGTCGACCTGCCGGGCTACGGCTATGCCAGCCGCGGCAAGGAACAGCGTGAGAAACTGCAGCAAATCATCGAGAGCTACATCCTCAACCGCATGCAGATGACCAACCTCTTCCTGCTCATCGACTGCCGCCATGCACCCCTCGACATCGACCTACGCTTCATCGAATGGCTGGGCGAGAACGGAGTGCCCTTTTCCATCGTCTTCACCAAGGCCGACAAGCTGGGCGGGGGACGGCTGCGCGAAAACGTGCGCGCCTATCTGGACAAGCTGTCCGAACAATGGGAAGAACTTCCGCCCTACTTCGTGACCTCGGCCGAAAAGGGCACAGGACGCGACGAGCTGCTCGACTACATCGAACAAATCAACCGCACGCTAAAAGCGGAAAAGTAAAACCAGCCTCGATAATCATTAAAAAAAACAAAAAACAGCAAGAGTTGTGCACTTTTTAAAAAGATAATGCCTATCTTTGCGGGCCGAAAAGAAAAAACGGCAGGTTTTTCTACCATTCCAATCCACTAATAGAAAAAAAGGGGCTTTCGCCCGCCACCACTCCCCTCCTTTGGAGACAGGTTTATTATTTACGTATGTACAACATCATTCAACTTAACAAGAAAGAACTGCAGGAACTGCAGGACATTGCCGCTGAATTTGAAATCAAAAACATCAAATCGTACGAAAAGCGCGACCTCATCTATCAGATTCTTGATGCACAGGCCATAGCGGGCTCGCAGAAAGCCGCAGAGAAAGAGGCCGCCGCAGAGAAGAAACAGCGCAACCGCATCAATAAGACCGGCACCATCAGCAAGGTATATTCGGCCAACCAAGACAAAGGCAAGAAGTTCGACGAAGTGCCACAGACTGTGTCGAAACCAGTCGCGCCCAACGGCAACGACAAGCCTGCTTCGGCCAACAACGACGAGGCCGAGAAAGCGACTGTCCAAGAGACCGAAAAAAAGACCCCCGAGACGCCCGAACAGCCTAAGGCTAAGAAAAACAGGAAAGGCGAAAAGGCGGCTACGCCCCAGCCGGAGACAAGCCCCAAGCAGGAAGAGAAGCCTCAGCCCGAGGCACAGTCAGGCGAGGCTGCCCCGTCGGCCGAAGGCGAAGCTACCGCTCAGCCCAAGAAGCGCCGCGGGCGCAAGCCAAAAGCTCTCGTAGAGGCCGAGAAGGCTGCTGCCGCTCAAGCAGAAGCAGCCGCCGCCCAGACCGAAGCGACTGCCGGGAAAGCAGAATCCACCGCTGTGCAGGCAAAAGCCGCCGACACACAAGCCCAGTCCAAAGGCGAATCCAGCGACTTTGTGCCCATCGAGGACCTGCCTTCCGAGCCCGCCGAACTGCCCGCCGAGCTGATTGACAAGTTCGAGCAGACCAAGCTGGACGAGCCGCAGCGGAAAGCTGAACGCTCAAAGAAGAAAAAAGCCTCTCAGGGAGGCGCCAACGCCGATGTTGCCGCAGACGACACCCCCACCCTTTTCAGCGACGACCCCGCTTTGAAGGAAACCGCGCCTATCGAGCCGGAGAATTCCACCACAGCAAAGATGCCCGAAGGAAAGGCTGCTCCGCAGGCCCTGCGCCGCATGGACACACAACAACGCATCCTCGAAGCCGAACGCCGCCTGCAGGAGAGGCAAGGGCGCATTGAGGAGGAAGAACGTCGCCTGCAAGAGCAGGAGCGCCGCGCACAGGAGAAGGAAGAACGCCGTCAACAGGAGAAGGAACGGCTCGAGAAAGAGCGTCTGGAAAAAGAACTCCTCGCTCAGCAGGAAGAGGAAAAGCGCAAGGCCGAGATGGAGAACCTCTACGACTTCGAAGACATGATAAAGTGCATGGGTGTGCTTGAAATCCTCCCCGACAACTTCGGCCTTCTCCGCTCGTCGGACTACAACTACCTGCCCTCGCCCGACGACATTTACGTCTCGCAGAATCAGATCAAGCACTACGGCCTCAAGACGGGCGACGTCGTCGAAGGCACCCTCCGTCCGGCCAAGGAAGGCGAGAAGTATTTCCCCCTCTCGTCCATTGAGAAGATCAACGGTCTGGACCCCGAGATTGTGCGCGACCGCGTCCCCTTCGAGCATCTCACACCCCTCTTCCCTGACGAGAAGTTCCGCCTCTGCACGGGCAACAACGACAACCTCTCCGCCCGCGTCGTCGACCTCTTCTCGCCCATCGGCAAGGGACAGCGCGGCCTCATCGTTGCTCAGCCCAAGACGGGTAAGACCATTCTGCTGAAGGACATCGCCAACGCCATCGCGGCCAACCATCCGGAGGTGTACATGATGGTGCTGCTCATCGACGAGCGCCCCGAAGAGGTTACCGACATGGCCCGTAGCGTTAATGCCGAGGTCATCGCCTCTACGTTTGACGAGCCCGCCGACCGGCACGTGAAGATTGCCGGCATCGTGCTCGAAAAAGCCAAGCGCATGGTAGAGTGCGGCCACGACGTCGTCATCTTCCTCGACTCTATCACCCGCCTCGCGCGAGCCTACAACACCGTAGCCCCGGCTTCGGGCAAGGTGCTGTCAGGTGGCGTCGACGCTAATGCCCTCCACAAGCCCAAACGCTTCTTCGGCGCCGCACGCAACATCGAGAACGGCGGATCGCTCACCATCATCGCTACGGCGCTCATCGATACCGGTAGCAAGATGGACGAGGTCATCTTTGAGGAATTCAAAGGCACAGGCAACATGGAGCTCCAGCTCGACCGCGCGCTCAGCAACAAGCGCATCTTCCCCGCCGTCAACATCATGGCGTCAAGCACCCGACGCGACGACCTGCTGCACGACCAGGATACGCTCAACCGCATGTGGATTCTCCGCAAGTATCTCTCCGACATGAACCCCATCGAGGCGATGGACTTCGTCAAAGGACGGTTGGAGGACACCCGCTCAAACGAGGAGTTCCTGATGAGCATGAACTCCTGAACCAACAAGGGAATCAAGAAATAGAAAGGCCGCAACTCACGTCGCGGCCTTTCCCGGTTTTAATAAGCTTACTTCAAAAAACGATACAAAAATTATGAAAAAAAAACTATTTTTAGCTGGATTACATCCTTCGTTTTCTCGCCATACCTAAGCTAACTTTGCTTTGGTCATTTGGCTTAACGATAACTTCGTTTTTCCGACGTCCCATCAGAAGGGTAGGTCGTCCACAGAGCCTTCGCCAGGAGCCTGCGGGACAGGTTCGGTGTAGGCGGGAGCAGGAGCAGCGGGAGCGACAGCGGGAGCGGGAGTCGGGGCGACACCAGCTGGTGCCGGAGCAGCAACAGGCTGGGCGGTAACATTACGGTCCACCTTCCAGGCGCGAATCTGGTTGTACCAGCGTCCGTTATATTCGCGGGCATCGATATCAAACGACACGGTCATCACGTCGCCGGCCTTGATGTTGAAATTGGCGATACGATCGGCGCCGAACACCTCAAAAACCATCTTGCGCGGGAACTGCTCGTTGATGGTTTCCAATACATATTCCTGAACTTTCCATTCCGTTCCCGTACGCTGGCTCACACCACTACGCTCGGGCTGAACAATAATGATTTTTCCTGTTAATTCCATATACTTCTTATAAAATCCGCTGCGAATTTACGCTTTTTTTCCTTACAACACTATTTTTTTTGAACTTTTTTTCAGTTGATGCGTTATTTTGTCTATCTTTGCAGATAATATATCCTTTTTAAAATAATAAACCAATAATAAAATAGCATTATGAGATTCGTAGTAACCAGCACAGAGCTGTGCAATCGCCTTCAGTCCATCGGCCGTGTCATCAATTCCAAGAGTGCCCTGCCCATTCTGGACTGTTTCCTCTTCAACCTCGAGGACGGCATCCTCTCCATTACCGCCTCAGACAACGAGACCACACTCGACACCTCGCTTCCCGTCGTTGAGTACGATGCCAACGGACATTTCGCCATCGGCTCGAAGAGTATCCTCGACGCCATCAAGGAATTGCCCGAGCAGCCCATCGTCTTCAACGTCAACGAGAGCAACATGGCCATCACCATCGAATACATGAACGGTAAGTTCAGCATGGTTGGCCAGCAGGCCGACGAGTACCCCACCACCGCTTTGCTTGGCGAGACACCCGTCAACTTCAGTATGAGCGCCACCACGCTTTTCGACGGCATCAACCGCACGCTTTTCGCCACAGCCGACGACGAGCTGCGCCCCGTCATGAACGGAATCTACTTCGACATCAACGCCGACAGCCTGACTATGGTTGCCTCCGACGGCCATAAACTCGTTCGCGACAAGTTTTTCACCATCAACGGCGAAGAGAAGGCCGCTTTCATCCTGCCCAAGAAACCGGCTAACATCCTGAAGGGACTGCTAAGCAAGGAGGCAGACGACATCGCCATCTCCTTCGACAGCCGCAACGCTGTGTTCACGCTTCCCAACCACCGTCTGGTGTGCCGCCTCATTGAGGGACGCTATCCCAACTACAACTCCGTCATCCCGCAGAGCAACCCCTACAAGGTCACCATCAACCGTCAGGCCCTGCTGAGCGCCCTCCGCCGTGTGTCTGTCTGCTCGTCAGCCAGCAGCAGCCTTGTCAAGCTGCGCCTGCAGAACAACGAGTTGCACATTTCTGCCCAGGACCTCGACTTCGCCTCCTCGGCCGAAGAGCATATCATCTGCCAATACGACGGCGAGCCCATGAGCATCGGCTTCAAATCGACCTTCCTCATGGACATCATCAGCAACATCTCCGGCGAGGAGATCTGCATCGAAGTCTCCGACCCGTCCCGCGCCGGCGTCATTACGCCTACCCTGCAGGAAGAGAACACCGACCTGCTGATGCTGCTCATGCCGATGATGCTCAACGACTAATCCCCGCCATCGCTCATGGAACTCAACCTCACTAAGCCTGTCGTCTTCTTTGATCTGGAGACGACAGGCACCTCCGTCACCAACGACCGCATCGTCGAAATCTGCCTGCTGAAGGTCTTCCCCGACGGCAAGGAAACAGCCAGAACCTATCGCGTCAACCCCGGCAGGCCCATACCGCCCGCGGCAACCGCCGTCCACCACATTACCGACGACGACGTGCGCGACAAGCCTACGTTTGCCCAGATAGCCCAGGAAGTGGCCAACCTCTTTGAGGGCAGCGACATCGCTGGTTTCAACTCAAACCGCTTCGATGTCCCCATGCTGGCCGAAGAATTCCTGCGCGCCGGGGTGGACCTCGATTTCAGCCGTCCACGCTTCATCGACGTGCAGGTCATATACCACAAGATGGAACAACGCACCCTCTCAGCAGCCTACAAATTCTACTGTGGCAAGAACCTGGAGGACGCCCATAGTGCCGAAGGCGACACCCGCGCCACCTACGAGGTGCTCAAGGCTCAGCTCGACCGCTACGACCAGTTGCAGAACAACATCGACTGGCTCTCTGAGTACACCTCCTACACCCGTAACGTGGACTTCTCCGGCTTTTTCATTTACAACGAAAAGGGCGAAGAGATTGTCAACTTCGGGAAGTACAAGGGGCAGCGCCTCACCGAAGTCCTTTATCGCGACCCGAGCTACTACGACTGGATCATGAAGAGCGACTTTCCCCTCAACACCAAGCAAGTGCTGACCAAGGTGCGGCTAAGAGAGAGACGCTAATCAAACAGAAAACCGGAAAATGAATCAACGTATGTACCATCACGCAAGCACCCCCGCCCGCAGGCATCGCCTTCTGCGCGGCTTTCTATTGTTCATTTTCCCCGCCGCCCTCCTCGCGATGGTTGCCGGCCCACAGGCACAGGCACAAGAGCTCGACGCCAAGGTTGTTGTCAACGCCTCTAAAATTCAGGGTACCGACAACGCCGTCTTCACCACGTTGGAAACGGCCATAAGCGAGTTCCTCAACACCCGCAAATGGTCGAATGCCCAGTACAGCAACCGCGAGAAGATTGCGTGCAGCTTCAACTTCATCGTCAACGAATATGCCAACGAAGGGACATTCAGCTGCGAGCTCATCGTCCAGAGCAACCGCCCTGTCTTCAACACGTCTTACAACACCGTCGTTTTCAGCTTCCGCGACCCCGCCGTGACGTTCAGTTACGTGGAGTTCGACAAGCTGGAGTTTTCTGACGACGTCGTCAGCAACAACCTGACCGCCGTGCTTGCCTACTACGCCTATCTCATCATCGGCCTCGACATGGACACTTTTGCCCCCAAGGGCGGCACGGACATTTTGCTCAAGGCCGAGAACGTGGTGAACAACGCACAGATGCTCGATGTGGCCGGCTGGAAAGCGTTCGATGACGACAAGAACCGTCATGCCATCATCAACGACTACATGAACGGCTCGCTGGAGCCTCTGCGCCAGCTGCTCTACGACTATCATCGCGGCGGACTGGACGAGATGGCACAGAATGCCGAGCGCGGACGAGGGAACATCACCACGGCCTTAGCCCTGCTACAGAAGGCAAAAGACAACAAGCCCATGTCGGCCTTACCAGGCCTGTTTACCGAAATAAAGCAAGACGAGCTGCTCAACATCTACTCCAAGGGTACCACCAAGGAGAAAGACGACGTCAGCAAGATTCTAAGTAATGTCAATCCCTCCCTCAGCAACGAATGGGAGGAGATGAAGAAGAAAAAATGACATGCTGAAATCGCTCTCCATCAAAAGCTACGCACTCATCGAATCGCTTGAGATTGATTTCGAGCAGGGCTTCTCTGTCATCACAGGCGAGACGGGCGCCGGAAAGTCCATCCTGCTTGGTGCCATCGGCCTGCTGATCGGCAACCGTGCCGACAGCAGTTCCATCCGTGAGGGTGCAGCCAAGTGTGTTATCGAGGGCACGTTCGACGTGACAGGCTACAACCTCCGCCCGTTCTTCGAAGAAAACGACATGGAGTATGACGACGAATGCATCATCCGACGCGAGCTGTCGTCGGGAGGCAAGAGCCGTGCATTCGTGAATGACACGCCAGCTTCGTTGGCCCAGCTGAAAGCCTTAGGCAACCGGCTTATCGACATCCACTCGCAACACCAGAACCTGCTGCTTAACACCGAAAGCTTCCAGATGGAGGTTCTCGACACTTTGGCAGGGAACCAGCGTGAACGGACTGCTTACCAGGAGGCGTTCAAAACGTTCTGTTCAGCAGAGCAAGCGCTCCGCAAGGCTGAGGAAGAACGGGAGAAAAACAAAGCCGACGAGGATTATCTACGCTTCCAGCTTCAGCAGTTCGACGAAGCGAAGCTGAAGGAAGGAGAAGAGGAGGAGCTGGAGTCCGAACGGAACATGCTGGAGAATGCCGAAGATATCAAGTCAAGCATGTACGCAGCCGTGAGCCTGTTGAGCAACGGCGAGAACGACCTGCTCAGCAGTCTGAAAACCTGCGTCAGCACCTTGGATTCCCTCTCGAAAAACTACGCCAAGGCTTCCGAATGGTCCGAGCGCATGGAGAGCAGCTACATCGAACTGAAAGATATTGCCAACGAGATTGAGAGCACCTCCGAACGCATTTCGTTCGACCCCGAGCGGCTTGCCGAAGTGGAAGAGCGGCTGAACCTCATTTACACGCTTCAGCAGAAACACCATGTCACAGGGACAGACGAACTACTTGCCCTCGAGCACGACCTTCGGGAACGGCTGGACGCCATCGACAACAGCGATAGCCATATTGCCGATTTACAGAAAGTCTTGGAGAGAGCCCGGAAGGCCCTGTCAGATGCCGGCGGACTGCTTACCGCTTCCAGAAAAAAGACGGCCCAGATAGCCGAGAAGAATATCGTTGAAAGGCTCAAACCATTGGGCATGCCTAACATCCGCTTCAAAGTGGAAGTCATGCCCCGCACCACGCCGGACAACACGGGGATGGACGCCGTCAGCTTCCTCTTCTCAGCTAACAAAAGCACCTCCCTGCAAGACATCAGCGACGTCGCTTCTGGTGGCGAAATATCGCGCGTCATGCTGGCCATCAAGGCCATGACAGCTGACTCACGCGGGCTCCCCACCATCATCTTCGATGAAATTGATACCGGCATCTCTGGTAATATTGCCGACCGCATGGGCAGTATCATGCAAGAGATGGGGTCCTGCGACCGTCAGATCATCAGCATTACCCACTTGCCGCAGATTGCCGCCCGAGGAGCAACCCACTACAAGGTCAGCAAAGAGGAAACCTCCGCCGGAACCGTCACCTCCATCCGGCGCCTGACGCCCGATGAACGGGTGTATGAAATCGCCGCCATGATTAGTGGCGCCACGCTCACCGAGGCTGCCATCGCTAATGCACGCTCGCTCCTCTCCCTCCAGCACCCTATGTCGAATTAACCCTGTAGGCCCCTACCCCATGAATAAGTCTGATTTTATCTTTGGCATCCGAGCCGTCATCGAGGCCATCGAGGCGGGTAAGGACATCGACCGTGTGCTCGTAAAAAAAGACATGCAAGGCGACCTCGCCCGTGAGCTCTTCACCACCCTGCGTGGCACACAGATTCCCGTACAGCGCGTCCCCGTTGAGAAGCTCAACCGGATTACCGTCAAGAACCACCAGGGCGTCATAGCCTTCATGTCCGCCGTGACCTACCAGCATGTCGAGGACCTCGTCCCCACCCTTTTCGAGGAGGGGAGGAGTCCCTTCTTCGTCATGCTTGACGGCGTGACGGACGTGCGGAACTTCGGCGCCATCGCCCGCACCTGCGACTGTGCCCGCGTCGATGCCGTCATCATCCCCACCCACGACAGCGTGAGCGCAGGAGCTGACGCCATGAAGACCTCTGCCGGCGCCCTGCACACCCTTCCCGTCTGCCGCGAAGGTAGCCTCACGGCTACCATCAAATACCTCAAACAATGCGGATTCCGCATCGTCGGCGCCACAGAGAAGGGACGCGAGAACTATACCCAGGCTCAGCTCTCCGACCCGGTCTGCCTCATCATGGGTGCCGAGGACACCGGCATTCCGGCCGAGCACCTCGCCCTCTGCGACGATTGGATTGCCATCCCGCAATATGGCCACATCGATTCGCTCAACGTTTCGGTAGCAGCAGGCATCCTTATCTATGAAGTCGTCCGCCAGCGGACGGAATCGTTTTCAAAACCCTACGAAGTATAGGGTTTGATAAAAGAAAACAAAACAAACGATTTATAATATAAATAACGAAATTACATTGTATTAAAGCACTTTAGCACATTTTGCGATAATTATTAAACTTTGCTAACTTCCG